>Ga0268298_10002636_pt1 | contig 19434 bp, 26 predicted proteins | sample WWTPWeurt_MetaG_FD_194462 | JGI IMG/M metagenome (GOLD analysis project Ga0268298, IMG submission 194462) | Activated sludge microbial communities from WWTP in Nijmegen, Gelderland, Netherland - WWTP Weurt | ecosystem: Engineered > WWTP > Aerobic digester > Activated sludge | place...
GAGGATAGTCGCGCCTGGAAGGCGTTCAACTGGGGTGCAATGCAGCGGCTGCATGCCAAGGGATACATCTCGGACCCCGTGGGCAAGGCGAAGTCGGTGCAGTTCACCGAGGCCGGCCTGCGCGAGTCCACCCGGCTGCTGCAGGAGCGGTTCTGTCAATAGCGGCAGCTCACGAGGCGTGACACGTTGATCCGAGGTTGGGTTATCGATCTGCGGCATTTCCTCGCGCCGTCCGGGGCGATCGCGGCGGAGCTGTCCGCGCCCGGGCGGCGACTGGCAGAGTACTTCGCGAGTATCGTCGTGGATGCCACGTCCAATCTCGATGATCCCCCCTCGGTGCGTTGTCGGCGGCGACCAGGCCGACGACGGTGCACCGGCACGATTTATTCTGTGCCGAGCATCGAAGATCTCGCGGCGATCGATTGGCACTGCCCGGTGTGTGGCGACTACGGCGTGATCCGCGGTTGGGAGGGGACGCTGTGGGATGGGTTTGCGTCGGGGCCGGAGTCGCGGGCGTTGAGTTGAGCGCGGCGGCGTCCGGACGGCCGTGACGGGCGCCGTTCGTCAGCCGGGTCGCGATGGCCCGGTCAGGGCTGTTGGACGTCTCCGCGTGCCCAGCGGTCTTCGAAGGCCCGTTTAGCGCGCATGTAAGCGTTCCCGCACTCCACCTGCGTGTCGAAGTCCGGCGGGGTGTCACAGACTTTCTTCGGTTGGAAGAACGCGTGCCACGCGGCCTGCTTGCGGACGACTTCCTGCTGCTCGAGGCGGGCGGACTGCAGGTCGCTTTGTGCCTGGTCGGCCTGGGCTTTCAGCTGCGTCTGCTGGGCCTGTGCAGCCTGTGATGCGGTCGCGGCCTGCTGCGCCCGGGCGCGTGCCATCACCGCTGCCGACTGACGCTGCATGCTGCTCGTCAGGTCGCGTGTCGCCGTGGTGGCGGCCTTGTTCATGAGGACGAAGTAGATCAGCCCGATCAGGACGGGACCCAGAATCACGGAGAGCGCAAACTTCACGAACGGGTTCAAGACACAGGCCTCCCGTGGCCGACCGAGCCATGGCAGTTTGCGCGTTGGGTCGGTGCGCGCAAGATCGGAATTCGCAAAACGGACAAGAGTCGGGGTGCGGGACGAACATGGGCACCGAAGTGACGGCGAGCTGCGAGGCGTGCGGTTACGAGCAGACGAGTCGCGTCGGGAGCGGCATGGCCAACTTCACGACCACGTGCTGGTTTCCGTGCCTGTGCGAGGACTGTCGCGCGCTGGTTGAGGTCAACCTGCTGGGGCGGTCCTGCCGCGGTTCGTCAGGCTAGGGTCGAGTGAGGTGTTCGTCGTTTCCAAACGCTCAGGTACCGTGATCGCCGTGGAATCGGCGCGGGACAAGGGGTAGGCGGCGCTTGAACAAAGACATCGACGCGCTGTACGGACTGGAGCCGGTGTTCGAGCCGGGGGATTCCGACGGCGAACTGCAATCGTTCGTGACTGTGTCGTGCCCGTATTGCGGGGAGGCGTTCGATACGGCCGTGGATTTCTCGGCGGGCTCGTTTCGTTACGTTGAGGACTGCCAGGTGTGCTGCCAGCCGATCGAGCTCGTGGGCGAGGTGGACGAGGAGCGCGGTGCGCTGGTCTCGTTCGCGGCGGAGAAGGCGTAGGGGCAGCGGCTCGACGATGGCGCGCGCTCGATGGCGCTCACTGAAAGCGCGGACCTAAATCCGTGCTCGGGTTCCTGCAACGGGTCCGTCAACGATCTCAGGTTCGTTCGCTAGATTGACGAAGAAGCGTTGCTTGCTGAGGAAGCGATCGCGCATTTGCCTGGGCTCGGGCCAGCCGCTCGATACGTCAAGGTTCAATGAGCTGTCGATCAATGCCGTCCGCCCGATCGCCTTGAACTTGAATTGATTGTATGGGGCTCGGAAGGGCGCGTATTGCGTGTCCGCGTAACGAAAGCAGCCGACGACCGCATAGCGGGTCGGAGTGTCGGTTGAGTCTTCCATAACCCAGATCACGTCGCCGAAACAGAGCTTTGGCTATGCCTTGCTGCTGTAGACCGAATGCTCGCCGAGTGTCGCGTGCGGGTGCTTCACCGTGCGCTGGCTGTGGTAAACAAGCCAATGATTCATGGTCGATCCAATGTCCGTCGCGAGGCGCGTAGCAGGCCCGCTATGCGGGGACGCTAGCCATCGTGGCAACAACGCGCAGAACGAAGGAAGCGGGGATCGAACCGAGGCGGGAGTCGGGCACCTGCGCCCGTTTCACACCCAAACCAAAGAATCCTGATGTATCAATGATGGCGGAGCACCCATCTCGGGGACCATCCGAACTCGCAGCTCACGGTCGGCCTTCATAGCACGAATCAGTTCGTCTTTGCGTTTGAACAGCCGCTTGTCCTGCTCAAAACGAGTGCGGCCCGCCACGTAGTGGCCCTGGGCATCCTGGTAAAGCACGAAGCGCTTGCCCTGATATTTTCCCCGTTTGCCGTAATAGACGGGCTCGAGACGGGCACCCCGGGTGGGTTCTGACCCGGCGTCGGAGGCCGGGGCTGATTTCAGATAGGGTTTCAGCCAGGGACTGCGTCGCACAAGGAAGGCAACCACCTCACCCAAGCCGTCCAGCTCCGGATCGCTTCCGAAAGCACGAACCAGCAGCGGAAGGACTTCGTCCGGGATTGGGGCCAGTGCGTTACGCCAGTTCGAGATGTTATTGACCGTCCCGGTCCATCCCTGGCGGGTCAGCTCCATGGCGAGCGCTTGATTGCTCGTTCCAGCCTTGTTCATCGCGTCCCGTAGCCAGGCCGCTTCGACAGCACGTGGTTCGCTCATAATTTGCTAATCTGGCGCAAAACAACGATACTGTATCGCGCCTAGTTGATAAAAATGTTCTGCGCCATATTGTATCAGAAGGAGATGCCTATGTTGCCTGACCATGGATTCATTCGCTGCCGTCGCTGCTACAAGGCCAAGGGCGAGGAAATGTGCGTGGGCCGGGGTAGTCCGCCTGCCTGGCGACTCGAGGCCACGTCCGCAGCCTGGGGATCGGCCACTCCGAAAGTCATGGTGCTGGGATTCTCGAAGGGCCAGCGCCAGTCGCAGCGCCTGCCGTTAGAGAAGGTCCCGTTTGCGGGGATGTGGCCGAAACTCACGAAGATCCTGCGTCGGTTGAGTGTGATTGAGCCTTCCGACACCGTTGAGCGGCATTTCCGAGCCGATGAGCTGGACCTCCATTTCGGTTCCCTGATCCGGTGCTCTGTCGCCATGTGGGATCCAGACAAGGAGGAGTACCGGAAGAGCGGCGGGCAGATCCTCGAGCGCTTTCTGAAGGACCCGGACTGCCGGCCCATGGCCGAGACATGCGCACGTACCTACTTGGGCTCGCTGTCCGAGCGGACCCGACTGGTGCTGATGCTGGGCAACTCGGATGAGTATGTTGACCGGTGCATGGAACTGATGGGGCGAGAGCACCCGGACGTGCGTCGCCTCAATGCGGTGTCGTACGGCAACGACCAAGTGACCTGGGTCCACGCGCTGCACCCGGCAGCACAGGGGTCCTATCTAAAGCAGTGGCTCGACGCGATGCCGACTACGGTCGGGCGAAAGCTGGCTCCGGCCATTGACGGCATTCGACTCTCTGGAGCGCTGGACTCAAGCGTGGCGGAGGGAAGGCCGGCCGCTGCGGTCTCGCGCGTCAGTCAGTTTCGAAAGGATCTGCGGGGAGATCACGCAGTCGGGGCTCACGGAATGAGCCTGCGGCAATCCACCCTTGAGACAGACCACTGGGGTGGAGACGATGCCGAAGCAAGACCGAGGCAGGGCGTGCCCTGGAACTACACGGAGTGATGACGATGGCCGCCAAAACCGCTGAGGCACTCCGCGAGGTGCTGCTGCTCGCACCGGACAGCCGGGTCACGTGTCCGAAATGTTCGCACGAGTTCAGTCTCGAAGCAGGATTTGCGAGGCGCACCCTCGAAGCATTCGAGGCGTCGAGTCAGGAGGCGCTCGCGTCGCTGCAGGCGCAGGTGCGCGCCGCGGAGGAGAAACGCGCGGAGCAGCGCCTCGCGCAGAATGAGGCGCTGCTGCGGCAGGAGCTGTCGAACAAGGACCAGTTGCTCGAAGCACAACGCAAGCAGAGCACCGAGGCAATCGAGAGGGTTCGGCAGCTCGAGAAAGAAGCCGCCGCCGAAAGCGAGCGACTGCTGCGCGAGCAGCTCGAGGTGCAGCGAGGCAAGGCGGAGGCGGCGGAGCGCGCGGCGACGGCGCTGGCCGAGAAGGAGCGGGTGCTCAAGGCGCGTGAGGCAGGACTCGACGAGCTGGTCGAGCGCCAGGCGAACGAGCGCGCGAAGGCCATCGCGGACGCGCATCAAGCGGAACTCGCCGCACAGATCGAGGCGCAGAATGCGCGTATCGCGGAGTTCCAGACGAACGAGCTGCAGCTGCGAAAGGATCGTCAGGCGCTCGAGGAGAAGCAGCAGCAGGTCGAGCTCGACATGCAGCGCAAGCTCGACGAGGAGCGTCGGCAAATTGCGGAGGCGGCCCGCGTGGCCGAGGCCGAGCGTGCCAAGCTCGAGAAGGCGGACCTGCAGAAGAAGCTCGACGACATGCATGAGCAGCTCGAGGAGATGAAGCGCCGGGCAGATCAGGGTTCACAGCAGGCCCAGGGTGAGGTGTTCGAGCTGTTGCTCGAAGAACGGCTCGCGCAGGCCTTCCCCATCGACGAGATCAGCGAGGTCAAGAAGGGCGTCCGGGGCGGGGATACCGTGCACACCGTGATGACCCGCTCCGGCCAGGCGGCGGGGATCGTGCTCTGGGAGGCGAAGCGCGCGCTGCGCTGGAGCGGAAACTGGCCCGCGAAACTCAAGGAAGACATGCGCGAGGCCGGGGCGGTAATCGGTGTGATCGTGACAACCTCGTTCCCGTCCGATTGGCCGACGGGTCAGCTGTTCGGGCTGTACGAGGGCGTGTGGGTGACCGCGTCCGCTGCAGCCATCCCGCTGGCGGCCGTGCTGCGCGAGGGACTGCTCGAAGCGCACAAGGCGCGGGTGGCCAGCGCGAACAAGGGCGAGAAGATGGAGGCGGTCTACGACTACGTCACGTCGCCGCAGTTCGGGCAGCGCTTCAAGGCGGTCGGTGAGGTGTTCAAGCTCCAGCGGAAGGAGCTGGATGCCGAACGCACGGCGATGCTGCAGCGCTGGAAGCGGCGAGAGAAGCAGATCGAGCTCGCCATCGTGCAGCTCGCCAACATCGGCGGGGAACTGCAGGGTCTCGCCCAGCAGGATCTGCCGCAGCTCGAACTGGAGCCAGCCCAGCTGGAGGCGCCGGAGGCGATCGAACAGCCCGCGAACGAGGGCGCGGAGGCATAGAGCGGGCTCAGGCCCGCGGCAGCTTGGTCGAGAGCACGGCGTGGTTGGAGAGCGCGGGGCCGTGGCCGTTGACGGGGCCGGCCGAGCTCGTCGAGCTTTCTGAGCGGGAGGATGAGGACGAGCCGGAGGTGACGGCGTTGGCGGCGCCGGTGGGAGACGGGGCGGTCGTCGATGCCGAGGAGTGAGCGGCGGCCAGGGCGGGAACGCCGACCGTGGACGGTCGGCTTGCGGGCGATGCCCGCTTCGGACGGGTTCGGCGAGGGGCCGGAATGACGACCCCGGCTGTCGGGTGAGTGCGACGGATACTTGCCCGTTGGGCCTCAGGCCGCCAGCGCCTCGTACTCGTAGTACGACGGCTGCCGGTCACTCAGGATCGCCTGCAGATCCTCCACCGATCGCCCCGCCGGTGTCAGCCAGGCGTCGACATGCTCGGGCTTGAGACTCACGATCATGCGGTCGTGGCCCGCGGCCGCAACCTCGGCCGGCGGCTCGTCGGTGATCGCAGCAAACGACAGCAGCTGCTGCCCGCTACGCGGGTCCATCCACTCGGCATACAGGCATGCCACGAGCATCGGCTCGTGCGGACGCGGCGTGAAATGGAGCACCTGGTTGTGGCCGTCGCGCTGGACATTCTCAAAAAACGACTCGACGACCAGGACCGCGTGCGTCGTGCCGAACTGCCCGCGCCAGAAGCGCTCGAGATTGTCCCGCCGCGCGTTGTAGAGTCCTGGCCACTTGCGATCGACCGATGCTGGATCGCCCGGCCGGCGGCAGTGATAGCGCGCGAGACGCAATACGCGACGGCCCCCGGCCTCGAGCGCAATCGGCGCGTAGTGCTGCGGGAAGATCCGTGTATCCGCTGGCCGTGGCTCGTGCTCGCGCAGCTGCTCGAGGCGCCACAACGCACGCGCGATCTTGTCGATGGCGATCCGCTTGCTCTCCGTCGCCGCTTTCGTCGGCCGCGTGGCAAGCGTGCGCTCGGCGTCGGCGCGCCGCTTGCGCAGCGCGAACAGCTCGCGCTCGAGCTTCGAGATCTCAGCGGCGCGGTATTGCTTCGCTAGTGCGGCGATCGTGGGGTCCAGGGCGCCGGCCTCGAACCACTGGTCGACGGCATGCGGGATGTGCACGGTGCTGTCCACGACGCGCATGCCGTAGACCTCCCGAAACTGGGTCGAGGTCCATTTCGGCGCCCGTCAGACGCAAGTATCGCTGGTGGGCGGCGATCAGCTGGGCCGAGTAGCACATGGCCGGATCCTAGCGCGGAGCCGGCGTTGCAGGGGCCCGATATGTGGGCGCCGCGGAGCGCGGAAGTGGGACGAGGTGTATCAGCTCAGCAAAGAGCGGTGGCCGGTGCCGGTGGGAGGCGGGACGGTCGTCGAAGCGGAGCCGTGAGCGTCGGCCAGGGCGGGAACACCGACCGTGGACGGTCGGCTTGCGGGCGATGCCCGCTTCGGATGGGTTTACTCGGTCCCGCGACGCTTCGGCGTCGTGCCTCGCTGCGGACCTGCCACACCGTCCATGGCGTGGCGTTCGTCGCGGCGCGACTCACCCTGGACCTCGCCCGATGGGCCCGCCTCTGGCGGTTCGGGGTGAGCCGGTGTTCCGTTCGCTGCACCTGATGTGCAGCGATCCGGCGAACGCCGGCACAGGGAGCCGTGCCGGCCGGACCTCAGCGAAGTAGGAAGCGATAGCGTCGAGGCGTCCCGCGTTTCCCGTTGGCGAGAGGCGGCGGTCGAAGCGGAGGTTTGATCTTCAACTCCCGCGGGGTCGCGCCGTTCTCGGTCGAACACGAATCCATGCAAACAGGCTGCGGAATCGGGTTGCGGCGGCGGTGGAACCGCGCGTCTACTGGGTGTCGTTGTCGGGACTACAATCCGCAGTTCGGGTCCCGGAGTCTTTGCCAATGAACGAGCCACCGCAGCAGATCAAGCTGACGTTCACCGCCCGCAACCCAATCCAGGCGCGCGAGATCGAAGCCGCCTGGCGCGAAATCGTTGCGGGCCGCAAGCTCGACCGTACCGAGGCGCTGGAGCACGATCTCGAGCAGATCCAGGAGCGAGCTCGCCCGGCGCTCAGAATCATCGAAACCGCGATTCGTGAGCACCCCGGCACGGGCCAGGCGCGCCGGCTCGTGCAATTCCTCGCCGCGATCTACAACGGTTACGACTACGCGTTCGATCTGACCGAGCTGCGCGTGCTCGACACGGAGCTCGCGAACGCCTGCCTCGATTACTTGAATTACGATCGGCTCGCCAAGGCAGAGGTCCATCGGCATCTGTCGGGGGGCGACCGCGAACTGTGGCAATGGATTCGCTATCACCGCGTGCCACCGCGGTTGTCGCTGAATGACGAACAGGCCGAGGCGTTCGCCGACCTCGTCGCGCAGAGCGATCGCACGCCTGACGAGCTCCTGCGCGAGGCGATGGCCGACCTGCTGGAGAAGTACGCACGCAAGGCGTCGCACACGAAAGGATGATCTGCCCCTGATCTTCGGATGAAGGGGACGGCCGCCTCAGGCGGCCTCGCGCTGTTTCACAGCGCTACAAAGGGGCTGGGCGAGGGGAAATTAAGCGATGACGGAGAGGGTGCTGCGGATGCAGTTCGTCCGTCGGGAGTTGTGCGGCCCATGGGGGATACCTGGATAGTGGATCTGCGGCATTACCTCGCGCCTTCCGGGGCGCTGGCGGAGATGCCGGCGCCCGCACGGCGGCTCGCGGAGTACTTCGCGAGCATCGTGGTGGACGCGACCTCGAACCTGGACGAGCCGCCGAGCGTGCGCTGCCGACGCCGCCCCGGTCGGCGGCGCTGCACCGGGATCGCCTTTTCCATGCCGAGCATCGAACACGACGATGCGATCGTATGGCATTGCCCGGCTTGCGGTGACTATGGCCTGATCCAGGGTTGGCAGGACACGCTGTGGGACGGGTTCGCCGACGTCGAGTCGCGGGCGTCGAGCTGAACGGGGATCGGTCGGATGTACACGCTGCGGTGCACGCGCAAGCTGCTGCGACGGATCGACGAAAAGCCGTCGAGCGAGGCGGTGACCCCGACGACCGTGCTCGGGGATTGGTACGCGAACCTGCTGTACCTGCGGCCGCAGCAACTGGTGCTCGCGATGAACGAGCGGACGCTGGTGTGTGCGCTGGTGCCGGCGGCGCCGGCGGCCACCGTCGCGGAGCGGCTGCGCATCGAGTTGGGCGGGGTGCTCGCCGCCTTCGGGGTGCCGGCCGCGAACGTTGCGGCGGAGCTGGCGGCGATGGAGCAGGTGGCCATCGGAACCACGGCGAGCCGGGCAGTGCTCGGCTGCATGAACGACGCGGCGAAGATGCTCGCGGCGTATCCGCGTGGGGTGCGCGGGGAGTTCTCGCTGCGCGACGCGGGGCTCTATCTCGCCGAGAACATCTATTCGTTGACCGGCTATCAGACGCCGTGGGAGCGCGCCCTCGGGCTGTTCGGCGTGCAAGGCACGGTTCGGGCACGGCGCGGGCCAGTGGCCACGCTGCACTAGACCTGGACGGTGTCGCAGGCGGCACGGCCAGGGAATAAGCTCCCTTTGATGCCACCTTCAGGCGTTTTTTGGCGGGTCGTTCGCCTCGACGATCACCACCATCGGTTCGAGCTCGTGCGCTGCGAGACTCAGGACGAGGCGCAGCGGATCGCCGATGACTTCGCTGCGCGCGTCCACAAGCAGACCTATTGGGTGGAGGTCGTTGAGGCCGAGGGACCGACCGGCGCATCGGGTGAGCCTGCGGAGCGCTAGCCTTGGAGTTGAGGGGCCGAGGGAATCCAGACAGGAGGTAGGTATGACGGACGTGCGGGCCGCAGGCGCAGACGGACGCGTGGCGGATCTGTCGATCGAGGAGGCCGTGGAACGGGTGTTCACCGCCGTGGGTTGTGATACGCGAGCCGCCAATGCGACGGAGCCGCGCTTCGTGCTGGTGACGGGAACGCCGGCCAGCGGCAAGACCCGATTGAGGCATGAGAAGTACAGGACGGGATACGTGGCGGTCGATGCCGGGGACATCTTCCGGCTGATCCCGAACTGCGAGACGCTGGATTTCCCCGGCGAGCACGCGTGGTTCATCGACGCGGTGGGCGGGCGCGTCGCCCGTCGCGCGCTTGCAGAGCGACGCGATGTCGTCACCGAGGTGTTTGCCACGGACAACAACGAGCCGTTGATCGAGGTGATCGAGTCGATGAAGGCGCTCGGGTATCACACCGAGCTGGTCGGGATCCGGGCCGATCTCGAGCGGTCGATCGAGTGGAACGAAGCGCGCGGGTTGTCGAACGTGTCCTCGTACTTCACGAACCCGTTCAATGTGCGCTGGCTGAAGGAGGCGGCGCGGGCCGAAGCGGGACTTAGCAGTGCAAAGTTGCAGGAGAGCGATGACCATGAATGAAGCAGAGCGCGCCGCATTTCATCCGGACTTTGCACAGGCACTGGCCTTTGTCAGTGACCTGCACGCGGCGCAGGTGCGCAAGGAAACGGATATTCCTTACATCTCGCACCTGATCGGGGTGGCGGGTCTGGTGCTCGAGAACGGGGGTGACCGGGACCAGGCCATCGCGGGGTTGTTGCACGATTCGATCGAGGACTGCGGGTCGGAATATCCGGGCGGGGTGGCTGCCCTGCGCGACCGGATCCGGCGGGAGTTCGGGGCGACGGTGCTGGATATCGTGGAGGGCTGCACGGACGCTGAGACCGTGCCGAAGCCGCCGTGGCGGGAACGCAAGGAGCGTTACATCGCGCACCTGAGAACGGCACCCGCGCGCGTGCGGCTGGTGTCGTGCGCCGACAAGCTGCACAACGCGCGGGCGATCGTCGCGGACCTGCGCATCCTCGGTCCGGGTCTCTTCGGCCGTTTCAAGGGCGGGCAGCAGGGAACCCTGTGGTACTACGACGAGCTGGCCCGCGAGTTCGAGCGAGGGGGTCCGGAGCACCTGGCGGCTGAGTTGCGGCGGATCGTCGATACCATGAAGACGCTGGCGAACGCGTGAATCCGAGACCGGCTGATCGTCAACCGTTCGACCGGCTGTACCGGCGGCGGCCGGAGCGATGAGTGCGGTCTCAGCCCGCGAGCCGCCCCGGCAGGTGGGCCGTTAGGCGGCCGAGCAGGCCGCCCAGGGTGGTGATCTCCTGCGTCGTCCACGGTTCGGCGAAGAGCGCCTCGGACTGGGACGTCAGGGTGTGTGTGCCTTCGCGGGCGAGCCGGCGGCCCGATCTGCGCAGCACGACGTAGCCGACGCGGGCGTCGCGCGGGTCTTCGGCACGCTCGATCCAGCCGACCTTCTCCATCGGAGCCAGCATCCGGGTCATGCCGGACTGACTCATGTCGAGCCGCGCCGCGAGATCGACCCGGCGCAGCCGTCCGCCCGGCGCCTGGTCGAGGTGCATGAGCAACAGCAGCTCGTTCAGGGACAAGCCATGCACGCCGCCCAGCTCGGCAGCGAAGCGGGTCTGCAGGTGTGACTGGGCGCGGAGCAGAGTGAGCACGGTCGCGAGGGCGGGGTTTTTCATGCGCTCATTGTAAACAAGTAACTTGTGAAAGCAAGTATAACGCAAGTACACCGCAAGTATTGCAGAGAGCGAAGGGGATGGTTCGCCGATCCGAACCTCGCTTGCCCGGTGAGGCGAGCCTAGGAGCGCCAAGGCGCGCTGGTTTGCGCTGTAGGGCTTATCGCGCGGCGGACTTCGGCAGGCGTCCGCCGCTGGCGAGGCACGCCTCGAGCGAGGGGAAGGCCTCGAAGTTCTTGACCGACGGGTAGCTCGGGCTCTCCGGGGCGTGGCAGATGCCGGACCTGGACTTCTTGACGGGGCCGTCCTTCGGGCCGGCGCGCCAGTCCCACGGGGCGACTGGGTCTGGTTCGCTCCAGAGGCCGGCTTTCCTTGCGCGGGCTTCTTCTTCGGCGAACGCGTACTGGCCGCGCTCCTGCGGTGACTGTTCGCTCGCGTACTTCTTGAAGTGCCAAGCGAGGCCCACGGTGAGCTGGGCGAGATCGACGTCGAGCGTTTTCACACAGGGCGAGCCCCGGCAGGTGCTGTCGGGCGGCGCGACCCAGACGGTGCCGACCAAGCGACCGTAGCGGTCCTGCTTCTGCCAGACGACGCGCACGTCTTTGCCCATCACGGCGCGACTCAGGCTCTGCTTCGAGCGGTCGCCGAAGGGCTGGCCTTTCTCCGGGGCGTCGATGCCGGCGAGGCGGATCTTGTGCTGCACGTTGTTCGCGTCGAGCAGCGTGAGCGTGTCGCCGTCCGCGACGGCGACGACACGGCCTTCGAGCACGTTCGGCGCGGACGCGGTGGCCCACGCCGTCGCCGCCAGAAACGACAGGAGCAGAAGCAGCAGGCGCAACTGCAGCGAATTGGCTGGCCGACGAGGCATGACGGGGAGGATAGCGGCCGGACGGGGAGCGCAGTGTGCGTGCCGTCGGGGATTCGGGCAGTGGGTTACGCGAGGCCCGGGTGTCCTGCCACGGTGACGCGCAGCGAGAGGACGGCGTGGTCGGAGAGGGCGGGCCCGTGGCCGTTGGCGGGGCCGGCGAAGACGTGGCGGCCCGACTTGTAGAGGTAGCGGGCCTCGGTGATGCGTAAGCCCGGGGTGGCGAGCGCATGGTCGATGCGGGTGCCGCCGTTGGCGTTACCGCTGTGGCAGCTCCAGTCGCCCTTCGGGCGCGCCAGGGTGAATCCCTCGCGTTCGAGGCGCGGGAACGCTTCGGCGCAGGGGCGCGTGTCGGTGGTCGGGTCGAGATTGAAGTCGCCCAGGAAGACCACTTGGCGGTCGCGGCCGCTGCGGGCGATTGCTTCGACCTGCTGCCAGTAGCCGAGCCGGTCGTCGGCGTCGAGGTAGAGCGGCGCACGAAAGCCGACGATCTCGAGCTTGAGCGCGGGCAGCCGGCGGTGCAGCCAGTTGGTGGTGGCGGCCTCGGTGTGACCGGGCAGCGGTAGCAGGCCGTGGTCGATGAACGGGGTGCGCGCGGCGACGAGGACCTGGTTCTGGCGCGGGGCCTTGACCGAGACCGCGACGTGGTCGAGGCCGATGTCCTTGAGGGATTCCTTGAACGGGTCGGCGTGCGGGCCGTCGACGAATTCAGTCAGCACGAGCACGTCGAGGTCGAGCGAGGCGATCGCGTGGATCACCGCGGGCGCGATGGTCTTGCGGCCGGTGCGGTGGTTCAGGTTCCAGGCGGCGAGGTGCAAGGCTTGCGACATGCCGGTAGTGGGCCGCGGGGAAGGCGGTGCGTCAGCCTGCATATCTGGGGTGAATGCGCAGAAATTGAGTTCCGCCGCCGCAGGCTCTGGCCGGCGAGTTTGGGGCCTCGGGGATCGGCTGGTTATGTGAATACGCGCGTGCCGCGTGGCGGCGGCCCTGCTAGACTTCGTGCGTGCATCAAGAGTGGAGCTGACGCTCCCGCCAACCTGCCTACCCGGGCAAGGTGGTACCCCGCGAAGGGGGATGCGGCCGGTCCCGGCAATGAAACGGGAAAGTCCGCTCAGTGCGTCGGCTTCTGGTTCAACGGTTTGAACTGGAGGCGAAGTCGTGGGAAGTCCAATCATCTCTGTGCCGGCCGTGCGTGCGACGCTGGCCACCAATCTCAAAATGTGCTTGGAACGGCTCGACTGGAGCCAGAGCGAGCTGGCACGTCGGTCGGGCGTGAGTCAGAAGCAGGTCAACAATATTGTGCGGCAGCGCAACGGTTGTGGGGTCGAGGCCCTGGCCATGCTTGGGCAGGCTCTCAACGTGCATTACTGGCGATTGCTCATGCCGAACCTCGGATGGCCCGTCGAGGATGAACTGAAGATTCCCGGGACGCGTCCGTCTCGGGGAGTGCCGCACTTCACGAACTATCGGCGCTTGCCGGCCTACGAGCAGGCCGTCGGGCTGCGTGTGATGGGTCGGCACGCGTCGCTCGTTGACTGGTTGCTGCCGACTGTCTGTGCCGATCGGTGCACAGATTGTGACGAACTCGGGATGCAGTGTGTGGACGGACAATGGCGGGTCTGCTCACACTGCCGAGGCACGGTGTGGCGCGTCACGCCGCAGCAGCGCGACTGGTTGCGAGCGACAGTGGGGCGACGATTCCCAAATGCATTGATCTAGCCGTCGGTGCGTCTCGAATGAATGGCAGCGAGCAGAAGGCGTAAGACATGAGCAGGATGCCAAGTCTCGGGTTGGAAGCGATCGCGCAGATCGCGGAGCTGTGGCAAATCGACGCCGCTCGAAGCGAGCGAACCGAAGACGGCTTCGAGTGGTGGCCCGGCAGGCACCAAGTCTCGGTGAGCGTGCGAACATCGCGGGAGAGCGACATCGAGGACGAGTGGGTGATCGTGGTCCGCACGGCTTTCCTCAAGAACGTGGATCACGAGAAAGCGGATGTGGCCTGGCACCTCGGCGAGTGGGCAGGTGTGTCGCCCACCTATGCCTGGGTGTACACCCCGGCCGAGCTGTCGAAGAAGTACGAGCGGCCCGTCGATCAGGAGGTTAGGTTCTGGACCACCGCGTACTTGCGCGAAGAGAACGCCCACTGGCTGCCGAAGTTCATTGGGCGGATAGCGCTCCTCCAGGCGATCGACGCCCAAAGGGAGGCGGACGTGGCGGCGCAACGGCTGCATGCGAAGCCGAATACCAGCGGGCCGGGCGGACGGGCACCGGACGAGCACATCGACGATATGTTGGATGTCCGTAATGCGATCCTGATCCCGGAGGGCCGTAAGCCGAATCGTTGGCACGGCATCACGGAGTTCGAACAGATCGCCGAGCGGTTCGGTCGCAGCGATGGCTGCTATGGCAATGCAGATCCCTCGGGACTCACGCTGGAGACCCCCATCGGAACGAGTTCTGCGTTGATCCGTTTGCGAACGGATGTCGAGCATCCTCGGCTGGGCGCCGGACTGTTGGCGTCGTTGGAGCTGCCGTTCGAGCGGGATGCTGCGGCGGTCGTGCACGAGTGCCGCTGGTTCAATTTCTTTGAGTCGATATCGTGGAACCACGTGCCGCTCCTCGGCAGCTGGCATCCACGGCCCAGTCGCATCGAAGGATCGTTTCATGCGGGGCATGCCTTCTTCATCCCGAACGCGCTGTATCAGCCGGGGTTAGCGACGAATGCGGCCTTGTGGCAGCTCGGTCGCGCTCGGTGGGCCAAGAATCAGTTCTTTGCCGACCTCGAGGACCTAACGATCGGCGAGGTGTTCGAGCGACGCTATGCCAGCATCGCTGATCCACGCCGGGACGACCTGACAGAACCGACCTCCGAGGCGAGACTGGAAGCGAGCGATTTTCCGACGACGTTTTTTGACGACGTCGCTGATTGCGAGCGCTTTCTTCAAACGCTCAAGGAAGCCGCCCGCGCGGAGGCGTCGGGAAAAGTCATCGCCAAACTGGTCAAGGGGTCTCCGGATCGCTGGAACTTCACGATCGAAGCTCCGAACGGGAAGTTCATCGGCGATCATCTCGCGCCTTTTGTGGCGAGTGAGGAGAACGTCGCGACGTTCAATCGCGGCGTGGCGGACATGGCGCAGCGGCTCCGGGCGTATCTGGCAACCAATGACCTGCAGCGTGTCGCCCAGCCACCCGCGCCGTTTGCAGAACTGACCCACCGGGACGCCCTGTCGCCCGAGTGGGTGCAATCAGACACCTTTGGCGAGAGCCGGACCTTCGTTGACCGCGCCGGCCTGATACAGCGCGAGTCGGGGCTGCTGGCCTGGGTGCGCTACCAATTGCATCCCCCAGGGACCGACCGGTTCAGCAACAAGCCGGTGGCGGAGATGTGGACCTGCGAGGAGCACGATCTCGAGCACACCCGATTCCGAATGCATCGGATGCTGTTCACGTACACGGACGGTTCGCAGGGAGAGCCAGGCCGACCGGTACCAGAATGGAAGCTAGCGACGGCGGGATACCTGCGAACACAGGCGTTTTTGCGGGAAGCGCTGCGGTGGCGGAGCGGCTCGCCGTCTACATCGACGTGATGGCCGTAGCGTCTGGCGCACGCCGCCGAAGCTGGCGGGCGCTCAGCGACACGCTCACCGTGCTGACGTAACGGCGGCGGCACTTGAGGACCTCGGGCAGCGTCAGTTGCTCGACCGGCCGGCCTAGCTCGGCGGCGGCCTGGGTGACGGACTGCAGCGCATCGGGCGACAGCTGCGTGAGCTGATCACCGAGGCGACGCAGCTCGCGATCCACCTGCAGGCGCTTTTCCACCGACGCTATCTGCTTCGCGCCATGGCGCAGCAGCGCTTGGCGCTGCAGCAGACTCAGGGCCGCGAGGATGGGCTCGGTCAGGGTCATCGGCGCTTCCTGGTTCTATTGGCGGCGGTCGCGCCTCGTCGTCCGCGTCCCGAAACCGTGGGGTTGCGTCGTCGTGCGGGCGCGGAGGCTTTGTGGCGGCGAGTGCCGGCGGGCGCCTTGCGCTGTCGAACTGCTGCGGGCTGCTTTGCGCGCCGTGCCGTCGCCTTGGTCTTCGCTGTGGGTGCCTTCTTCTTTGCGGCGAGGTGTCGTTCGGCGGCGAGGCGCGAGGCCTGCTCCTTGCGCAGTATTGTCGTCAGCGCTTCGACCTCGGCTTCGAGGTGCGATCCGCGCTGCTCGGCGGTGGCGATGCGGTCCTGCAGCTCAGCCTCGCGGATCGACAGCACGTAGCCGTGGATCTCGAGCTCGCGACGCTCGCGCACCAGCGCGCTGCGGGCGGAGCCCGATTCCGCCTGCACGCGACGGCGGGATTCCGCCAGTGCGCTCAACCACAGCGCCTCGGCGGCCTGGGCGACGGGCTCGGGGATGCGGTGCAGGGCGGCGGGGCCAGCGTCGAGCCGCGCGGCCAGGCGCTGCCACCACTGATCGAGCAGCGGGTTGATGGTGTTCGGGGAGCCGCGGCCGATCTTCTGGCGCACCTTTTCGATCGTCGGGCGCTCGCCCTCGCGCAGCAGCGTGTCGGCCGCCCGGTCGACGTCGCTGGGGGTGATGCCGCGGGTCGGGGACGGGTTCCGGACGGTCGTCATGCGATCAACATACAGCATACATAGACTGTATGAGAACATATCTTCTGTAACCGCCCGCTGGCGAGGACGCGGTCTTTCGCGGTCGGCCGGCGCTCGGCGGATGCCGAGCCTTGGAGCAGCGCCGACGCGGGGCCTATGCTCGGCGACAAAGAACGAGGCGACTGGCCGAGGGATCTGGGGAGGGTCGGATGAGTCGCGACTCAGCGAAGACCAAGAACGTTCGGGTGAACGTGGCGGCGGCTTCAGCGGCAGACGTCCGCGTCACGCCGTGGTTGCCGCGTACGGGGGCGCCTCCGCCGTACGGGGTGCTGCAGAGCTGGTTCCGGATGTACCTCGATGCGCAAGGCGAATTGCTGGCGGAACCGTCCGGGGTCCGGGCGTTCGGGCAATTCCTGGCGGAGGTCGTGCAAGAGGGAACTTCCGGCGACGATGAGGCGATGAGCGCGGTGGCGTGCCGGGACCTGAGCGGGCGGTGCGACGGCTCGATCGAGACGCAGCTCGACGCAGCGGGGCGGCGGATTGCCTGGTGGTGTCCGACGTGCGGCGCCTCCGGTTCGGTGGCGGGCTGGGAAGGCACGGCCTGGGACCGGCGGTCGGTGGTGGCTCCGGTCAGGAAGCGTCCGGCGGTGGGAGCGTGAGGCAGGAGCAAGGCGATGAGTAAGGAAATCGTGCGCGGCCAGAAGGTCGTGATCGAGTTCGACGGGTCGAAGTGCATCCATTCGCGGCACTGCGTGCTGGAGCGGCCGGATGTGTTCGTGCCGAACGTGGCGGGCGAGTGGATACACCCCGATGCGGCGGAACCGGAGGACTTGGTCGCGCTGGCGCGCAATTGCCCGTCGGGTGCGATCGTCGCGCGACGCGTGGACGGGGGAGCGGACGAGGCGGCACCGCTCGTGAACACGGTGCGCGTGCTCGAGAACGGTCCGCTGGCATTGCGGGGAACGCTGACAATCGGCGGGTCGCCCGCGGGGTATCGAGCCACGCTGTGCCGGTGCGGCCAGTCGCAGCACAAGCCGTTCTGCGATGGCTCGCATGCGACGGCGGGCTTTGTGGCGAGCGGTGAGCCGGCCGCCCGGGAGTCGGCCGCGCTGGCGGTGCGCAACGGCCCCCTGGAGGTGACGCCGTCAGAAGACGGTCCGCTCAGGATCGAGGGGCCGGTCGAGATCATTGCCGGCACCGGCCACACGCTCGACCGCGGGCAGAAATTCTTCCTGTGCCGCTGCGGCCAGTCGCGAACGAAGCCTTACTGCGACGGCAGCCACAAGGCGGCCGGATTCAGGGACGGCTGATTGGCGCAGTGCGCCGGCTCGGAGGTGGATGCACCCGTTTCGGTCCGTGTGCCGGACGATCCGCCTGTTCCCGTCTTGGACGGCGGCAAGCCGGGTTGGGCGAACGGGGACGGAGTGGACGCTCGCGGAGCGAGCTCGCGCCAGCAGAGCTGGCGCCTCGGATCGGTTAGTCGTGGGCCGATTCGGGTCCCCCCACTTTGTGCGTTAATTTCACATAACAATTATTATGCGTACTCAAGAAAGATCGCGCAGGATCACGTCATGATCGCGGAAGATCGCAGCCAGATACGGCTCGATTGCTAAGGCCGATTCTGCCTCCGCGGACGCTGGCGGGCAAGGCCGGCGGCGGCTCACGTGGTGAGCTTTCGATCCCCCATGCTGCTCGCCTGACTGGGCGAGATCGGGGAGCGGCGGCATGAGGGAAGATAACAACGTGCTGGATTTCGGGACCCGGGCGGCGCTCGAACGGGCCCGGCGGCAGGGGTTCCTGCTCTCAGAGCTGGACGCTGCCACGCCCAAGGGGCTGTTTGATGCCGTGTACATCGACTGCAAGATCGACAGCGACGACTGAATGAGGAGTCTGTTTCTCGATTTCGACGGGGTGCTTCATCCGAGCCTGTGTGAGCCGGCCGAGTATTTCTGTCGAATGTCGTTGCTCGAGGCGGCGCTGCGCGACGCAAGCGTGGAGATCGTCATCTCGTCGAGCTGGCGGTTTCATCACTCCTGGGACGCGCTGATGCACCGTTTCCTCCTCCCCCTGCGCTCCAGGCTTGTCGGTGCGACGGGGGAGGCGGTGAGCGGTCGTCATGCTCGCTGGCTGGAGATCCAGCGCTATTGCGAGCGTCACGGTATCGTCGAGTGGCGAGCCTTGGACGATAGCTCATTCGAGTTTCCGGCGAATTGCCGCGAACTCATCTTGTGCCACGGTGCCGTCGGGCTGGATCGTGACCAGGCGATGTCGCTGGAGCAGTGGCTTGCGCGGTAGAAGGCTTTTAATTCGGCCTCCTCTTCCTGCCCTGCTCTTCTGTCGGCGGTTGGCGCTGGACGCCTCCGGCGTCCCTCCGCAGGATTTCGGGCTCCTCCGCCCGGCGGTGGCGAAGCGATGAGTTCTTTGGTTTATCGAACGGTTCAAACGGCGAGCGAGGTCACGCTCGAGCCGCCAGGGCGGGCGAACGCGACCGTCCTCCTGCTGCACGGTCTCGGCGCCGACGGCTTGGACTTCATTCCGGTCACGGACGAGCTGCCGTTGCTGAAGTCGGTGCGGTTCATATTTCCGCACGCCGCCGAGCGGCCCGTGACCATCAATGCCGGTTGCGTGATGCGCGCCTGGTACGACATCCGCTCGTTCACGCCCGAGGGTCGCGCGGATGCGGTGGGGCTTGCGGAGTCGGTGCAGCGCGTAACCCGATACCTCGATGAGGAGATCCGGCGCGGCGTCGCGGCCGATCGGATCGTGCTCGCGGGGTTCTCCCAAGGCGGAGCGGTCGCTTTGTCGGCGGGACTTCGGTATCCGACGCGGCTCGCGGGCCTGCTCGCGCTTTCCACCTACCTGCCCTTCCCGTCCCGGCTGGCGTCCGAGAAGTCCCGTGCGAACGCGGACGTGCCGATCCTGATGTGCCACGGCCGACGGGATCCGATGGTCGATGTGCGCTTAGGGATCGAAGCGCGCGACGTGCTGCGCCGTGAGGGTTACGCCGTGGAGTGGCACGAGTACGCGATGCAGCACGAGGTGTGCGACGAGGAGCTGGCAGAGGTCGGGCGGTGGCTGCTTGAGCGGGTGGGCTGAGGGGGCGCCAGCGAAGCTAGCCA
>Ga0268298_10002637_pt1 | contig 19431 bp, 15 predicted proteins | sample WWTPWeurt_MetaG_FD_194462 | JGI IMG/M metagenome (GOLD analysis project Ga0268298, IMG submission 194462) | Activated sludge microbial communities from WWTP in Nijmegen, Gelderland, Netherland - WWTP Weurt | ecosystem: Engineered > WWTP > Aerobic digester > Activated sludge | place...
TTACACAAACAATCATTGTGTCTGACATCATTTTACCAACGGCATCAAACCCGGCAACTGTAACTGTTCAATGTATTGGACAAGTACCTGCGCCTGATCCATTAGTTGTAATCGACGAAGCAGACAATGGTGCAATGCCAACAGTATCCTTTGTAAGTGATGTGTCAAACGGCTTGACTTGTCCAGAGACAATCACAAGAACATATAGTGTAACAGATGCATGCAACAATCAAATTACAGTTACACAAACAATCATTGTAGATGACACCACCAATCCAACAGCATCAAATCCAGTTGGAGTAACGGTACAATGTATTGGACAAGTTCCGGCACCTGATCCACTTGTTGTAATAGATGAAGCAGACAACTGTACAGTAAATCCAGTTGTTGCGTTTGTGAGTGATGTATCAAATGGATTAACATGTCCTGAGACAATCACAAGAACATACAGTGTAACGGATGATTGCGGAAATCAGATTACGGTAACGCAAACAATCATCGTAGATGACACAACCAATCCAACAGCATCTAACCCGGCTGGTGTAACAGTTCAGTGTATTGCACAAGTTCCTGCAGCCAACACTGCAGTAGTAATTGATGAAGCTGACAACTGTTCAGTGCCGGTTGTTGCATTTGTGAGTGATGTTTCTGATGGAAATACTTGTCCTGAGACCATAACAAGAACCTATTCTGTAACCGATGCGTGCGGAAACTCAATCAACGTAACACAAACAATTATTGTGGATGATACAACCAATCCAACTGCATCTAACCCTGCACCAATCAATGTTAGTTGTGCATCAAACGTACCGGCTCCAAACATTGCGGTAGTGACGGACGAAGCGGACAACTGTACGGCAGCACCAATTGTTGCATGGGTATCTGATGTGTCTGACAACAATACATGTAACGGAGAAATCATTACCCGTACGTACAGCGTAACTGACAACTGTGGAAACAGTATTACAGTGACACAACAAATCACCATTGATGTTGTTACTCCAATTGTAAATGCAGGAGCAGATCAGGCAGTTTGTGATGGAGTACAGGTAACACTTACAGCAACCAATCCAAACGGAGCAGTCATTACCTGGGACAATGGAGTGACAAATGGATCACCGTTTAACTCACCGGTTGGAACAACAACATACACTGCAACTGCAACACAATGTGGTGGTGAATGTTTTGCAACGGATCAGGTGGATGTAACGGTTTATCCATTACCATCTGTAGTTTTTGAGGGAGATGTATTATTGGGTTGTGATCCGTTTACTGTAAACTTTACAAATCTGACTATACCAGCTGGTGCAAATTGTAACTGGAATTATGGAGACGGCAGCACAGGATTAGGATGCGACAGTTCAACGCACACTTACCTTTCTGCAGGTGTTTACGATGTGACGTTAACAGTAACTTCAAATGAAGGATGTACTTCATCTACTACTTATAATGATTACATCACTGTAATACCTCAACCGGTGGCAGAATTTACAGCTAACCCTGAAGCAGTGGATGTAAACAATCCTGAAATTGATTTCATCAACAGTTCACAAAACGCAGATGATTATTATTGGGATTTCAATGACGGAACATTCTCATTGCAAACTGATCCAACGCATGTGTTCCCTCAAATTGGAAATATGAGTTATGATGTAATGCTCATTGCATCCAATTATGCAGGTTGTGCAGATACGGCTTATGTTGAGGTAGAAGTTCAGGATGTATTATTGTTCTATGTACCTAACGTGTTCACACCAGATGGAAATGACATCAACAATACATTCTATCCAGTTTTTACAGCAGGTTTTGATCCATACGATTATCACCTGATGATTTTCAACCGTTGGGGTGAAGTATTGTTTGAATCATACGACGCTACGGTAGGTTGGTCAGGAACATACGGTGACCAAGGACTTGTACAGGACGACGTGTATGTATGGCAAATAGAATTTGGCGATAACAAATCGGATAAGCGCCATCGCCACAGAGGTCACGTGACAGTATTGAAATAATCATATTAGTCGATTATATTAAAAATCCCGGTCGTATTTTTTGGACCGGGATTTTTATTTTGACATAATTTATTTCAATGGTATTTTATCTTTTGCATACCGAGTTTTTTATATTTATTTGTTATAGGCAATTAAAAAACGTACATTTCAAATAACGACTTGACTTTTTTGGTGAAACAGATACCTTACATATTTATTATTTTTCTTTTGGTTAGTTGTGGGCAAACAGGGTCCGAACAGACAACTACGGCTTTTTCTGATTCAATTGTGACAAAAGAAAATGTGTCGAACAGGCAAAATTTTTCTGAAGTGATAGTGCCCCCTATTCCTGACACAACCGCGGCAATGAACTACAAAAATCCAACTGAATTTGTACCAAAAGGTTTTGTAGTATTTGATACTGTATATGGCGACTTAAATAAAGATGGGACTGATGATTGTGTCCTCATTATAAAAGGAACGGACAAAAGTCAAATTATTACAGACGAATATCGTGGACAGTTAGACCGCAACCGAAGAGGAATTATTGTGTTGTTCAACAAAAACGAACATTACGAATTAGTTGTAAAAAATTATAGCTGCTTTTCTTCAGAAAACGAAGACGGTGGTGTTTATTATGCGCCAGAACTGTCAATAGAAATAAAAAAAGGCAATTTGTACATAAATTATGCCCACGGTAGATATGGGTATTGGGGATATACTTTTAGGTTTCAAAATTCAGATTTTGAACTAATTGGTTATGACGACAGCGATGACCGCGGACCAGTGGTCAATAGTCAAACAAGTATTAATTTTTCAACCAAAGAGAAAATAGTGAAAGTGAATACAAACGAAAATGCTGACAGTGGAGAGGAAGTATTTAAAACAACCGCAACAAAAATTAACATTGAAAGACTTATAAAATTATCTGAAATTAACGACTTTAACGAACTTGAAATGTCCATTTATTGAACGAAAAATAACTGCCCATAACAGCGCCTTAGCGCAAACGGGGCTTTCGTGCTTCGTATCACAGTTTTTCGTAGATTTGAAATGAATGGCTTCGTATCAAGGCATATGAATCCCCGCCTGCGCCAAGCCGCAAACCGTTGGCATTCTTTCCACATAACGCCAATCATTTTAAATTTTAATTATTGGATTTCAAACTTTCGAAGTCAAATTAGTTAAATAAAAAAACGCCCCATTGCTGAGGCGTTCTTTTTTTCAAAATTGGTTGGAGTGAATTATTTTCTCACAACTAATTTCTTACTGATTTTTTCATCATCTGAAGTGATTACAACAAAGTAAACTCCGTCAGCAACTGAATTCAGATCAAATTCTAAAATCTGATTTTGAACATCAGTGAATGATTTTGCAATTACTTTTTCTCCGATGATATTCAACACTTCAATATTCATGTCGTGTTTTTTATTCAGGTCAAAGGCAATTACAAACTTACCTGTTGTTGGATTTGGATAAATGCTAAATGATTCAGCAAGATTATCTTCAATACCAGCATCATCAATTACTGTTAAAGTAACTTCTAATTCTGCTTCACATCCAGATCCGTCAAACACGTTGCAATAGTATGTGGTTGTAACGGCAGGTGCAACGTTTACAGTGCTTGTTGTACCAATCAGATTGATGCCTTCATACCAGGTCCATGTTGTTCCGCCCGTTACAGTTAAATCAGTTGGTGTACCCGCTGCAATTGTTGCATCTGGTGTAATTGTTGGACTGAAAGTATTGATATTCCCAACGGATACAACGCTTGTGTCATAACAATTGTGACTATCCATGGTAATAACAGTATAATCACCGGTAGAAAGACCAGTGAATGTCCATCCTGCCTGATAAGTAGCACCTGTGTTGATTGAATAGTCATATGCACCACCGTCACCACCGGTTGCGGTGATTACAATTTGTCCGTCAGCAGCAACACAAGTTTCATCTGTTACTGTAAAGTTCACATCCAATGGAGGGTTTACTGTCAGGTTATAAACGGGAGAAAGATCAGTCTGACACGAACCTGAAACTTCTAACTGAATTGTCCAGTTTCCTTGAGGGAAATCTGTTGTAAGATTTGCCTGATCATAGTAATAATCATTTGTTCCGTCACTGATGTCCCAGTAATATTGACTCGTATTGGTTGAGCCAAAACCATTCATGGTAACAGGCATGCCTTCGCATGTTTCAGTTGTAGGGAATGATACTGACGCAACTGGTGAAGGTCCATTTGACATCAGCGCATCCATTATGATTGAAGAGTTTGGATCAGAGTTAAAAATATCACTTGTCAAATACCAGCCAAATCCACCCGAAACGTTCATTGCCGCTGTTCCTGTTCCTGCACCTGCAGGTCTGTCTGAAAAATCGGTTGTTGCCAGAACGATTGTATCAAATGCGCCAGTATAGGTAAATTCAACAGCCACCCAAAATGTTCCTGTTACAGAAACTGGTGTCGTAAATTCGATTTCATTCCAATATCCTTCGTTAAAACCTGAAAGAGGCATTGTATGTGCCGTTCCTAAAAGCGCATTTGGTAAGTTTGTACCGGTATTATGTGAGTAAACTCTAAACGAAACGGTATTGGCCGCGCCCATGTCATCTACTTGAAATACCGGCAAGTAAACACCACGAACCTGAGATGGTGAAGCGGTGGTATATTTTTCAGCAACGGCAAGTACATTTAATGTTCCAGTGTTTAATGTTGCTTTACCAGGATAGTAGCCTGCCTCACCGGTTAAGCTATAAGCCGTCATGTTGGCTTCTTCAGATGAAGTATAATTTCTAAGCGTGTCGCACGCAATTGCCCCACCGCCACTAGAAATAACGTTGATGTAATTGGTTTTTACTTCGGTATCATTTCCAACGCCGTTTGTTGCAACCAGGGTGATTGTATAAAGTCCTGTATTTGCAAACTGCATGGTAGGATGCTGACTGGTTGATGAAGTACTGTTGATATATGTGACGCCCGCTGAAGGTGTAACACTCCAGCTCCAGGAGGTAGGATAGTTTGTACTCAAATCAGTGAAGTTTACTGATCCGCCTTGTATCACGGTTGTAATATCTGCAACAAAATCTGCTACTGGCGGAACCGGATTAACCGGATCGCATCCGTTAGAAGAGTTCAATGAATTTCTTGAGCCAGTAATTACAAGCTCCATCAGGTTGCACTGTTCAGTAGTAAACATGACTGTACAGCTAGAATAATCCATGTAGTTTTCATACTGCGTGTTTACTCCAGAACAAGTTTGTTGTAAACCAGAACAAGTAAGTGGATAATCAAAAGAAGGACCAGCTGTATTGGGTGTATCTGTTAAAAGGTCATTTCCATTTGAACAACCAGCTCCGTCAGTTCCGCCCCAGGTGTGCGATAATCCAAGATAGTGGCCAAGTTCGTGTGTTAGTACACGATTTGAGGGATCCATTCCCAGGTTATAGTCAATTACAATACCATCAATTGAAGCCGGAGGAAGTGTAGAAACAGTTGGTTTGTAGGCATATCCTGCTACTCCGCTGGTAGCTCCATTTGTAATATCGCAAATCCAAACGTTCACGTAGTTATTTCTGTTCCATACCGGCGTACCTGTGTCACCGCTTGTGTTACCTTTCATTTTGTTGGTTTCTGTATCAACATCATAATATCCTTCAGTAGTTGACACACGGTGAATACCAAGTTCAGTCAATTGATTTCCGGACGGATCTCTTTGTGCAAGACAAAATTCAATATCGGCATTGGCCGGAATGAATCCTAATGCGGTTCTCGCAGCTGCTGCATCTGCATTTAATAGATTAAAATCTTCATTTACAGCATCTAGCAACGCATAAATTGCAGATTGAGAAACGTTTTCGGCTGGGCTTGCCGGGTTGTGTACCACGTGGAAAATGATAGGAACAACATACGTTGAGCGGCTTCCGCCTTCAAAGTTTTGAGCCATTACGGCTTGTTGCTCTTCTTCCAGATGATATTGATCAGCGATACCAGCGTCCTCAATCCAGCTGTTGGTCATTGCATCTGTTAAACAGTGACCTTCGCTGTCATGCGCGTGATTAAAATTTGGAGAAGTTGATCCACCTACCGAAGTAGATACAAAACCTTGTCCATGAAGCGTGGCTGGTTTAGCCGTTTGCTGAAGTAGCTGGCCATAGGAAAGGGTTGAGAACCCAAACATAACGGCAACTACCTTCAAGAGGTTGTAGCTTTTTTTCATGTCAGTAATTTTGAGATTGGCAGAAAAGTAGTGATTTCTTTGGATCTAGCCAAAAAAAGAAATCAAGATTGTACGCTGTTAGTAAGGATTAAACAATTTTAACCGCCGTCTGATAGAAATTATTCACGCTGGCAATCACTTCATATTTGATGTAAAATGAATTTGCCCATTCTGTAAAAGCTTTGTACTCGTGCATGGGTACATTGAATTCATCAAAAAGAATGATGTCACCTTTTTTTAAGTATGGAGTCATCAATGTGAGTACATAAAGAGTAGCCGAATATAAATCAGCATCCATGTGAATCACTTTTCTCTTTTCAGATTTATAATTTGCTAAAAATGGCAACAATGTTTGCTGAAATAATCCCTGATAAAAATGACAGCGGTTATCATCCATTTTTGGTGGTTCGTTGCCGTTTGACATGTCGCCGGCTTTGAACGGGCCCCAGTTTTCAGGCAATCCGGTAAAAGTATCAAAGCCGTGAAATGTTGCGGATGCAGATTTTATTTCGTTACTCCACCATCTGAACGAATGTCCTTTTGAGACACCAAATTCAAGGTAATCAATATCCTCCAGTTTTTCTCTCTGAATGATGTGTCTGAACAAGCCCTCTCTTTTTTTATAGTCAAACTTTGACGCGTAAAAATCAGTGTATGCGATTTTTTTGTTGCGATGAACAAATCGTGATAACTGAGCCAGATGCCCAAGAAAAATAAAAATTTTGGAGGGTATCAGATAATGCAGACGCAATACGAAAAAAAGTCCTTTCAGTTTTCCACGCATAAAAAAGTTTTGGGTTATAAAATTAAAGCATCTTCAAATAATTTACTTCATCTTCAGTGAGGTGACGATAGTTGCCACGTGGCAAATCTTTTTTTGTCAATCCTGCAAAAGAAACTCGATCGAGACGTTTCACGACATGTCCAAGGGCTTCAAACATTCTGCGCACAACCCGATATTTACCTGAATGAATTTCAATTCCAACTTCGCGGTTTTTTGTGTCTTTCAGAATTTCAACTTTATCCGCTTTTACAAAACCACCTTCTTCCAGTTCTACTCCACTTAGCAAGGTATTGACCTGTTCATAGGTAACAGGATCTGCAGTTTCAACGTGATATAATTTACGCACTTCATAACGGGGATGCGTGAGTTTTTTTGCGAGATCACCGTCATTGGTAAAAAGTAAAAGTCCGGTTGTATTTCTGTCTAATCTTCCAACCGGATAAATTCTTTCTTTGCATGCTTTTGCAACAAGTGTCATTACCGTTTTTCTATCCATAGGATCATCCATGGTGGTAATAAAATCTTTAGGCTTATTCAACAGAACATATCGTTTTTTTTCTGCTCTGACAGTTCCTCCATCATAGTTTACAATATCTCCTGGTTTAACTTTATATCCAAGTTCTGTCACTTGTTGACCGTTTACTTTTACCAGACCGGTCTGAATGAGTACATCTGCTTCACGTCTGGAGCAAATGCCGGCATTCGATAAATATTTATTCAGACGGATGTCTTCAGAAAAAGAGGGTAGTGGATCTCCTTTTGGTTTTTTATCTCTGTTAAACTGAAACTTGGCGTAAGGTTTTTTGTCTGTTTTGTCAAAGGATTTTGATTTTGATTTAAAATCATCTTTACCTTTTTCAGAAGCAGGTTTTCCTTTTGCAGCTGGTTTTGATTTTTTATCAGAATTAAATTCTGCTTTGTTTGTTCCGGTAGATTTTTTTGAAGCTGAACCAAAAGGTTTTTGGTTCCGGTCAGCTGATTTATTTTGATTGCGCATAAAAGTGTGGAATCATCACGATTCGTAAGTTGGCTGCAAAGATAGGAAATAAAGAGAAAATGCAAGAACTACTCTGAATTCCGAATAAAATGTTTACGGATTGCGCCCGCTGTGACATTTAAGATTAGGCTGTTTAACAAAAATGACAAAGGAAGAATTATCAGCATTTCATTATCGATGAAATAAAAAAGATCGCGGAATAAACTTCCCGAAAATGTCATGGCTTCAATGATAAAGAAAGAACTCCGGCACGTAAATGAAAAGCATGTGCCTTCTTCATAGCCAAAAGCAAACATCAACAATAATAGAAAAATTGCAAATTGTAAAAAGGACGCAACCAGAATAAAATTTCCTGAAAGATATTTGTTAAATATTTTCATTCAGCGCTCTGATTACTGCAGCAACATCTTCAGGCGTATCAATATTTGGAGTCTCTGAGTCTGTTTCAATGGTGGCAATTTTGTAACCATAAAACAACCACCTGAGCTGTTCAAGTGATTCAGCTTTTTCTAATGCCGTTGCAGGTAATTTCAACAGTTTTTTCAGTGTTTCTGTTCGCCAGGCGTAAACGCCAATATGTTTGAAGTACGGAATAAATTCTGGCCAATGAACAAGTTGTTTTCCTTGCACAAACGGAATAGGACTTCGGCTGAAATAAATTGCATTTTGCTGATGATCCAACACTACTTTAATCCGGTTTTCATTTTCAATATCTGCTGAATGATGAAGGCGTTTAACCACGGTTGCAATTTCGGTTTGCGGGTTTTGAAAAAGTTCGAGCAATTTATCAAGCTGATCAGGTTTTACCAAAGGTTCATCACCCTGAATATTTATCACTACATCGTAACCTGTTTTCGTTTCTATTACTTCTCCGCAACGTAGTGTTCCGTTGGTGTGTTCTGCACGGGTCATCATCACATTTCCGCCAAATGATTTCACGTGATCAAAAATCCGCAGATCATCAGTAGCAACAATTACTTCATTAAGGAGCGCTGATTTTGATGCCTGCTCATAAACGCGTTGAATCATTGTTTTTCCTGCAATATCAATAAGCGGTTTCCCCGGGAAACGGGTAGATTGATATCGTGATGGTATTATACCTAAAGCTTTCACCAGTTCAAAATTTTGGTTGAATAAAGGTAATGAGTTTTCTGTTTGCCGGATCCGGTAATCAATGGAAGAATAAAAGTTAAATGTAAAAATGAAATGAAATGAATGATTTCTATCTTCGTTGCATGGCTAAATTTTTAACATACAATGTAAACGGCATACGCGCTGCAATGACAAAAGACTGGATCAAATGGTTGAAATCTGTTGATCCGGATGTGGTGTGTATTCAGGAAACAAAAGCGCATATTGATCAGCTTGATGCGAAAGTTTTTGAAGATTTGGGTTATAAAACCTTCTGGCATTCTGCCCAAAAAAGAGGCTACAGCGGTGTCGCTATTTTTTCAAAAAAAGAACCAGATCATGTAGAGATAGGTTGTGGTATTGGCAAGTACGATGATGAGGGCAGAATTATTCGGGCAGATTTTGGAGATTTTTCAGTACTGAGTTGTTATTTTCCTAGCGGAAGCAGTGGTGAAGAGCGGCAGGAATTTAAAATGGAATTTCTGGCAGATTTTCAGCCTTACATTGATAACCTGAAAAAGAAAAGAAAAAAATTATTGATAGCTGGTGATGTAAATATTTGTCATGAAGCAATTGATATACACAATCCGGTATCAAACAAAAATTCAAGCGGATTTTTACCGGAAGAAAGGGAGTGGGTTAGCCAATTTTTAAAATCAGGATTTGTTGATACTTTCAGACATTTGCATAAAGAAGGCGGCAAATATACCTGGTGGACGTACCGGTTTTCAGCAAGAAAAAAAAATCTAGGCTGGCGTATCGATTATCAGTTCATATCTGATAATCTTTTACCTGCATTAAAACGTGCTGAAATTTTGGCGGACGCCGTGCATTCTGATCATTGTCCTGTTTTGGTTGAATTGGATATGAAACTGTAATTTAGTGATAACAATCAGTTTTGTTTTTCGTAGAATAAAATTCAGATCAATTAAATTTGAAACATGATAGAAGTTGTTGCAATAGGGATTGGATATGGCCTTTTACTCAGTGTAATGGTCGGTCCTGCCTTTTTTGTGATGATTGAAACCAGTATTACCAAGGGAATTAAATCAGCACTTTTTCTTGATCTTGGTGTGTTGATTTCAGATTTGATGTATGTCACCATCGCCTTTGTCTTCTTTAATGAAGTCACAGATTTGATGGAGGGTAAAAATCAATACTTTCTTAAAATTATTGGTGGCGCATTCTTTATCATATTAGGTGTTGTACACGTCCTTAAGAAAAAGGCACTTTTCATTTCCAGAGACAACATGACCAAGCCGTTGAATTTGTCCGCCAGCAATTATATCATGACTATGCTGAAAGGGTTCACCATCAACGCAGTTAATCCGGGGGTACTTTTCTATTGGCTTACGCTGATGTCCCTTTTGCCTGATACCCCGCCTGAATTGTCTTTAAACCGTACACAAGGATTGGTGATCTATATATCCATCATTCTTATTACTTTTTTTGGTCTGGACGTGCTTAAAATTTTTGGCGCAAAAAAACTAAAAGAAATTCTCACCCCACAGTGGATGTACGTTGTTAATTTGGTGTTAGGAATTATCCTGCTGGTGTTTGGAACCCTCTTTCTGTTTAAAGGTATATTTGCTTTATTGCGGTAACTTTTATCCGATTTTCAGTTTATAGATCAAAGAACTTCTTACATGTACATCCGGGTTTTCATTTTCTCTTTTTTATTTTCCATTTTTTCATTTGGGCAAGATGCCAAACCCAAACCTGTTTTGGTGCGGACTTACTGGGATTTTAACAGCACCAAGCTTCAAAGTGAAGGCTATTATTTTGCTGATGAATTTTATGGTGAAACAACAATGAAACATGACAGATGGCGGTATTGGGACAAAAACGGAAATCTGGAAGAAGAACAAAATTATTTCATTGGAAAACTTCACGGATCAGTGACTACTTTTTACAGTGATGGTAAAAAGAAAGAACAGGGTTTTTTCAAAGAAGGAGTTCAGGATAGTGTTTACACCACCTGGTATGATAATGGCAAAATAAAAGAGCAGGGCTATTTTACAAACGGATCTCCCACCGGAGAATGGAAATCATTTTATTACAACGGTTATCACATGGCTGAAGAAAAAATAATTGACTCAGTAACGTATGTAATGAACTTTTGGAAATCAGACAGCACGCAAACGCTGAAAGATGGAAATGGCCGTACATTTCTGTATTATGAAACAGGTTTTCTGCATGAATTTTATACCTACACCGATGGTTTGAAAAACGGCGATTTTGAAGAGTACACGCCAACCGGAAAACCTTTTGTGATTGGTCAATACAACAATGGGTTAGAAAATGGCGAATGGACTTTTTATTATTACCTGGGCGGAATTGACCGTAAAGTAAATTATGTGAACGGAGTTTTGGACGGAGATTACGTAAAGAATTATGACAATGGCACTGTCAACGTAAAGGGACGTTTTCAAAATGGGTTGAAAGAAGGAGAATGGATCTGGTACACAAATGTAGGAACCGTAGATATTAAAGGAGAATTTAAGAACGGCAAACAGGATGGCTATTGGGAATACTGGTATCCGGGTGATACGCTTCACATGGAAAGCAAAGGCTATTTCAAAGAAGGTTTGCGCAACGGAAAGTGGGAATTTTATTATCGGAATGGTTCGAAATGGAGAGAGGGGACTTATGAAAACGATCTGGAAAACGGACATTGGATTACCTGGTATGAAAATGGAAAAATTCTGAACGAAGGTGATTTTGTCAACGGCAAGGAGCATGGATTCTGGCAGCAATTTTGGGATAATGGTAAATTAAAAAATGAAGCCACTTTTGACAATGGAAAACTGGATGGTGAATGGAAATCATTTACCAAAAAGGGAGTCATGACACTCTCCGGAACGTATGAAGATGATTTGAAAACAGGAATATGGACACGCTATACTGAAAAAGGAAAATTGCTTGAAACGGGGACATATAAAATCATTGAAGTCAAAAAACAACACATTGATTACGGTCCGCTGGCAAATCACACCATCAAAGAAAGTGTGCGTGATGGTTATTGGGTATGGTTTAGTGAAAAAGACGGAAACCGTTCACACGAGGGTCATTACAAAAACGGAAAAGAAGATGGAACATGGATTTATTATTTTCCGGGTGGAGACAAACCTTTTCAGATGATTGAATACAAAGACGGAAAACTACACGGTAAAATGTTGACTTTTGAGTGGAGACCAAATTATATTCAGGCAGAAGTGAATTATAAAAACGGAGTGAAACATGGCAAATCCATGATTTATGATAAAAATGGAAAAGTTTTGAGAGAGAAAACATTTGATGAAGGAGTAGAAGTTGGACCAGATGGTAAACCAAAATTGTTTCCTTAGTTATCTCAAAATCTCTCTAACATTCATTTTTATTTTCAGACAAATTTCATCTGTCGGTAAATCATTGGCATCTTTTCCAAATGGATCTTCAATTTCTTCTGCCAGAATTTCCATACTCACTAAAACGTAGAATATAAAAATGGCTACCAGTGAAGAATAATAGCCGAATGATTCAACAAACGCAAATGGCACCGTAGTTACATAAATGAAAATAAATTTTTTCAAAAACATGCTGTAAGAAAACGGAATGGGTGTATTTTTAATTCGCTCGCAGGCTCCAATAATATCTGTAAAAGTTCCGATGCATGAATCCAGTGAAAGAAATTCTTCCTGCGTTATTTTTTTTTCTGTTTTCAGATCATGCAATTTCTGATACATCATTCTCAGCAGGGTGTTGTTTTTATGACTGACTTTTTCGAGCTCAGCGATTTCTTCATACGTTAAATCCAGTTCATCCATTTTAACACCATCGCGTAAACTTTCTTTCATCGCGTAAACATAGTTTGAAATCATGCGTGAAAAATAGTGATTGACTTCTTCACTGTGCTGCTGAGATTTAATTTTAACTGACAATCCGCGGGTCTGGTTTACCAGCTGACCCCACATTCTTCTTCCTTCCCACCAGCGATCATACGCGGTGTTGGTTCTGAAAACCAATAGAAGAGACAATACAAAACCAATGAGCGTAAAAATTTGCATCAGGTTGTTTAGCTTCTGACCAAAATGCAGATAATGGAATTCTGCATACACCAGCCCCGCTGTCAGAATACCAACCAGAATTAATTCTTTCCATAAAATGAAAACGGTATCACTTTTGTGAAAGTTGAAAATATGACTGAACCAGGTTTTTGGATTGTACTTAATCATTTGCTAAAAAATTGAGCTTAAAGTTAGGATCAGATTTAATATCTGCAAAACAAATTATTTTTCTTTTGGTCTTGTATAACTATTCCACCGTGCTCGTTCACCACGTGTATCAATGTGAATGGTCATGGTTCCGGGATAGAGTCCCATTCCACCTTCATTACCTACAATCTCTTCTAAAATTTCGAGCGCAATTTTTTTATCATCTTCTCCTGCGTGACCGTCATTATTAATGTCCTGAATAGTCAAATCGGTTGCTGTACCAAAAATATGCTGACTTTGAGTTGCACCACCTCGTTTGTCATTGTAGTGTGGATGTCGGTGACTTTCACGCACAGTAAATCCATCCCGGTTTAATCCTTTTTCTTTGAGTGTATCCATAAACTCAATAATCCAAACCAGGAGTTTTCTGTCAACCAGCCAATATTGGGTAAGATGTTTTTCAGGATGTTCTTTGTTTTCAGTAAAATATTTATCCGGACATAAAAAATTGCTGATTCGGTTTTTTCCGGCGATGTATAAATAACATTTGTCTCCTTTGACAATGCTGTATTCCCGCTTCTTCAATTTTTTTGAAAATTTTTGGTCAGGATCAGCATAGAGTTTATAATCATCCGGCAAGTCTTCAAATGAAATGGTTTCAAATAAATTCAGAACGCTATCCATTTTTTCAACGGTATAAATCGGCTCTTGTAAATTTTGAGAATCAAATTTTTTTTCTGGTGTTTCTGTTTCGCATGCGGCAATGAACAGAATAAAAAGAAACAGCACATTTCTCATAATGACAGCTTTGGATTGTGTGCAAGATCACGCATACAAATCATCCGTTGAATTTTTTTCTGTTAAAAGAAATTATTTTTAACAAGAATTTGGTTCTGGCAGATCACGTCACTCAAGTTTTAGCGGTTTACCATAGCAAGGAAACAATTGGAATTTTTATAAATCAGAAATAGTTCAGGGTTACCATTTTAAATTTTCAACATACATCATAAAGATTCAAAACCACGATGTATGAAAAAGTATTTTTCCTTGATTGTTAGTCTGGCACTCATTCATTTTTCGTTTGCACAGCAAGACAAACAATTCACCCACTTCATGTTTGATAAAATGTCTTACAATCCAGCCACAACAGGATTTAGAGGTTATTGCGCAACTTTTATTTACAGAAATCAATGGGATCGGGTTGAGCGTGCACCCAACTCTACATTATTGAATATTCAAGGCAATTTTCCACAGCAAAATTTGGGTTTGGGAATTTCATTATCAAATGATGCGATCGGTTTTCAGCGAAATAATCTTGTTACGTTCAACGCTGCTTATCATATTTTGACGAATGTTGGTGTGCTGAGTGGCGGACTGGGAGTTGGTTTAATCAATGTAGGTTTTTCACCTGACTGGATTCCACCACAAACCATGATTGACCCCAATTTGCCGGCGCCGGTTGCTGGCAATGCATCGGATATAAATGTTGGTTTACATTGGCATGGAACAAATATCCCGTATTACATTGGAATTTCTTCAACGCACATTGCAGCTCCTAAACTTCAAAATATTAATTATGCTGTTGAAAGACATTATTATGTTTTGGCCGGATACAATTTCCAACTCGGTTATCAGCGCAAAATAGATTTCAAACCAACTGTTTTGATAAAGGCAGATGGAGCAACTATGATTTTTGATTTGAACGCCATGGGAGATGTATGGATCAATCAGTATTCGTATTTATTTGGTGGTGTATCGTATCGGATGCAAGATGCTGTTGCAATTAATTTTGGTTATGCATTTTCCCCTTCGCGCAATGTAAAAGAAAACATGATGAAAATTGGATATTCATTTGACATCATGACCAATCCATTAAACACTTACGGCAGAGGAACACACGAGCTGATGCTTAATTTCTGCATCTTTCCACCTAAAATTCGTGAGGGGCATGGTTGTCCGTTTATTTTGCAGTAAGCTAATTAGTTGAAGATTTAAGCTGTTTTCGATTTGAAGGTTCAGTTTTGGTTGCTGGTGAATTTAAAGTTGATGAGTTGAAAGTTGATAAGTTGAATGATCTTAGAAACGCAGACTCCTGTTTCGACTTCGCTCAGCCTCCGTTTGCAGGTAGCAGGTAAGTTGATAGGTTTAGAGTTGACGTGTTGAAACTTTATAGTTTACTTGTTCCTTTTTACTCTTACTCCGGACTGTTGACCCCAGACTAAGTCCCCTTTTTCCTTTTCCCTTTTTCCTTTGTCCTTTGCCCTCAGCCCTTACTCCATACTTTTTTCTCAATTCCTAAATCCAAACTCCCAACTCCTCCATATATTAGCGCCTTGTTGAAAACGCTGATCCATAAAATAAAAAGATTTTCTCGGATAATTCGGGTTACACTGGTGCGCAAAACCATTCACGTTTCCCGAAAAATAGTATTGCCTGGTTTTGAAGGAGTGTCCATGTGGGAGGTACTTTTCTTTTTTGTATGGTCACTGAGAAAAGGTTTAATTACACAGCGTGCTGCAGCACTTTCGTATAACTTTTTTCTGGCTATGGTTCCGTTTGGATTACTGCTGGTAGTTTTAAGTGCCTATCTGCCGTTCTATGATATTGAAAAAGACATCATGCCGATTTTGGCCGGATTTATTCCGCAACAACTGGTAGAAAGTTTTATGGAACACATGCATGATTTTGAAAATTCCAGCGTGAGTTCCTGGTTGAGTTTTGGTTTTATTCTAACGCTTTATTTTGCATCAAACGGATTTGCCGTGATGATCAATACCTTTAACACCTCCAGATTGAAAATTAAAAAGAGAAGATCATGGATTTCGGTACGTTTGGTTTCAGTGGGATTTGTTTTGGTTTTTTTAATTGGAATACTGGGAAGTTTTTTCATTTTACTTACTGAAAAAAGAATGCTCAACAATTGGGCAGATCACAGCGCTTTTGTGGAGTCTCATTACTATACTTTTTTCATCATACTCAACAGTTTGTTTTTTGCGGTGCTATTATACTTTGCCATTGCTTTGATCTTTTATTTTGGTCCGGCAAATCGTGGAACGTTTCGTTTTTTCTCGGCCGGCGCAACGCTGACAACAATCATGATTGTCATCATTTCTGTTCTCTACGTCTATTACGTCAATGATTTTGCCAAATACAATCAACTGTACGGTTCAATAGGAACTATTATGATTCTTTTACTTTGGATTTATTTTGTCTCTATTTCACTTTTGGTGGGATTTGAACTTAACGCAAGTATCCACGGTGCATTGGCTAAAAAGCGACTTGATCAGCTGGAAGATATTGAGTTGAGACAGGAGAAGAATTATTAATCCGAACTGATTAACGGGAATACCTGAAAATCCTTTCAATTTCACTAAATTTGTCCTTTCCAAAATCAATTTAAAATTTAAATCATGAAAAAGATAATTTATATAATTCCGGTTTTTGCTTTTGCAATTTCTTCATGCGGCGGCGGTGAAACTGAAACAACTACTACGCAAGACACGGTTGAAGTTTGTACCTACAGTTATGATTCTTCTAAAACTGAATTAACCTGGACAGCATTCAAACTCACTGAAAAAATTGGTGTGAACGGAACATTTAATGAAATCAATGTAACTGCAAAAGACAGTGCAGCAGACATGTTTGCTGTTCTCACAGGTGCCACATTTGAAATTCCGGTTGCTTCTTTGAATTCTCAAGATCCAATCCGCGACGGAAAAGTAAAAAACAGCTTTTTTGGCAACATGGATTCAACTGCTTTGATCAGTGGTGTTGTAAATTCAATTTCTGCTGATGGTGCTTCAGTAACTGTTACTATGAACAACGTCACTGTTGAATATACAGGTGTTGTAACGGTTGATGCTGAGACAATTACTATGACAACTACTATTGACATAGTTGATTTCAATGCGCAAGAGTCATTGGATTCTTTAAGCGTTGTTTGTGCTGAAAAACATACCGGACCGGATGGAGTAAATAAATTTTGGTCAACGGTAGATGTTGCGGTAAAAACTACGTTGATTAAAAACTGCAAATAATCCGTGAAGAAAAAAATCATCGTTACAGGTGGCGCAGGCTATATTGGTTCACATACCGTTGTGGAACTGGTTGCAGCCGGATATGAACCTGTAATTATTGATGATTTCAGAAATTCCAAATCGTGGATTATTGATCGAATTGCAGAACTTACAGGAAAATCTCCATTAGGATATGCAATTGATTGTACAGATGAAAAAGAGGTACTCAGTGTTTTCAGAAATCACGCTGATATTGGAGGTGTAATTCATTTTGCGGCTTACAAAGCAGTGGGTGAATCTGTTCAGAAACCAGCCATGTATTATCAGAATAACATTGGATCACTTTGCGTGGTGTTGAATGCAATGAAAGAAACCGGAATTGAAAACTTGGTTTTTTCATCTTCTTGCACCGTTTATGGACAGCCTGACAAACCTGAGGTAACCGAAGATACACTTATTCAAAAAGCAAATTCACCTTACGGAGACACCAAAATAATTTCTGAAAGAATTATTGAAGCGGTTTTAAATTCTGGTCAAAACATCAAAGCTTCGTTGCTGCGCTATTTTAATCCAATTGGTGCGCATCCTTCAGCTAAGTTGGGAGAACTTCCAAACGGAATTCCCAATAATCTTGTTCCGTACATTACTCAAACCGCAGCCGGAATCAGAAAAGAACTAACCGTTCATGGTAATGATTATAACACGCCGGATGGAACAAATATCCGCGATTATATTCATGTTGTTGATTTGGCAAAAGCGCATGTCAAAGCGATTGAATGGCTGGAAAAACAATCAAAGAATTGCTGCGAAGCTTTTAATCTGGGAACAGGCAAAGGATCCACAGTTCTTGAAATAATCCATAATTTTGAGAAAGTAAATGGCATCAAGCTGAATTATAAAATTGGTTCGAGAAGAGAAGGTGATGTTGAGCAAATTTTTGCCAACCCAAAAAAAGCTGAAAGGGAATTAGGTTGGAAATGTGAATATTCAGTTGCAGATGCGTTGAAACATGCCTGGGACTGGGAAAAAACGTTGTGATTTGAGAAAAACAATTTTGATATTGATTTTAGTTCAAAGCGTCATTTCATTTTCGCAGGAAGATCGTGTGCATCCGTTTATAAAACGGCGCCCGGGCATCATGCGTCTTTATACAGGCTTGTCTGCACCAACTGAAGATTCGCCTGAAAAATTTGACCGTTTAAATTCAGATTTTTACTGGAATTCATGGTTGGGTGAACCCAACGGAACAACAACGGCATTTTATGCATTGGGTCATAACATCAATCTGATGTTCGATATTCCGTTCAATAAAAAATCAACGGTGGGAATTGCAATTGGATTGGGTTATTCTCATTTCTGTGTGAGACATGATGGAGATTTTGCTTTCATGACATCAACGGGTGGTGAGGAATATACTTCTTTGGCTTTGTACACAGGTCCGTCAAGATGGATTAACCGTACTGTTTTCAATTTTGTGGAAGTACCTTTTGAATTCAGAATCAGAACAGCTCGTGAGCGTGGAAAGTTTAAATTTTATCCAGGGTTCAAAGCAGGATTTATGGTGGAGAATTATCATAAATGGAGAATTGGAAGTGCAGAATACAAAGAATTCAATTTCCCTGATTTAAATCGAATACACTACGGCCCAACTATCCGAATTGGTTTTGATAATATTATGTTGTTTGGTTATTATGACATGACCACACTTTTCACAAGTGATTTGAGTAATAAACTTCAGCTTTTTTCAGTGGGTATTTCAGTTGGGTGGTTTTGAATAACTACGTTATCTGTTGTTAGGAACGCAGTTAAGATATTTTTTACATCTAACATATTACTAAAGTTCCCGTAGAAGAAGTATTCTGAAAACGAATGAATCCGGAAACACAAAATAACACAGACGCCTACAACCCCTCAGAAATTGCACAGCGAATCGAACAGGTTGGCGTGGTGAAGGCGCGTTTGCCGTTGATCAAACTTTTTCTTCTTGCCTTACTTGCCGGAGCTTTCATTTCCATGGGTGCGATTTTTTATCTGGTCTCAACTTGCAATGCTGATTTAGGATTTGGTATTTCAAGATTAATAGGCGGAATTACTTTTTCGCTGGG
>Ga0268298_10002639_pt1 | contig 19428 bp, 15 predicted proteins | sample WWTPWeurt_MetaG_FD_194462 | JGI IMG/M metagenome (GOLD analysis project Ga0268298, IMG submission 194462) | Activated sludge microbial communities from WWTP in Nijmegen, Gelderland, Netherland - WWTP Weurt | ecosystem: Engineered > WWTP > Aerobic digester > Activated sludge | place...
GCTGGGGGCTGGCGGATGGACTGTCACCGAGCCGAGCGCGGGCGGGCGGTTTGGCTCTGTCGGCGTGCTGACGCCGCAGCAGACTCTGGCTACTCAAGCCCTGGTGTCAGGGGCTGGGAATCAGCCCAGCGCCACCCTGGCCGCGACCACCGGCACGCCGGGCCAGATCGTGCGCCTGAGCGATGGCGCTGATGCTGGTGCGCTTCTGGTGTGGGCCATCCCTGCCGGCTCGTCGTCTTACACCTGGTGCTGGTGGCTGTGGCCCCAGTCTGCCTACTGATCCACCACAGGAGCACATCACATGGGACTGCCTGTCAACAGCCCGACCGAGCTGGCCGCGTACGTCGGCTCGACCGTCATCCGCGACCTCAGCAACACGCTGCAGACGATCCGGATCCCCAGCGGCGCGAAATGGGTGCAGATCACCTATCGCCTGCTGCCGGGCGCGACCGCCACCGCCAACCAGTTCGCCAAGCTGGTGGTCAACGCGAGCACCGATGCCGAGGCCACTGGCAAGCTCGCGGTGGACGGCGCCAACCTGCCGATCTTCCAAGGCGACGATCTGGCGATCGCGGCGCAGTCCGATTCGCTCATCACCCGCCTGGATGTGCTGACCGAAGCAGCGGTCGGCACGGAAAAGACGGCGCTTCGCATCGTGTGGGGGGTCTGAGCCATGTCCAACGCCCTCAAGTTCGGCCCGCGCATCGCACGCACCCTCGCCAATGGTGGCGTCTCGCCTGGCTACATCGCCCTGTACCTGGGTCATCACGCGACCACCGACCCGGTGCTGGTCGATGTCAGCGGGAAGGGAAACAACGGGGTGGCCGGAGCCGCGTTTGTGTCGGCCACCGCCTTCGCCTCCACCGACGGCCTGCTGACGACCGACGCGGCCAACACCGACACCACCCAGAAGCTCGGAGCATTCGACTACAACTTCAACAATGGCGACTGCCTGCTGACGGCATGCCGCATCAAGCTGGCTACCGTGCCGGCGTGGACAAAGCCGATCTGGTCGCAGGGCGGCAACAACAGCAGCGCGCAGGGCATGGGGTTGCGCGTTACCGTGGCGTCGAATCTCACGTTCACCATCGACAACGCCGGATCGACGATCTTCGGCGCCTACACCGATCAGGCGGGCCCGCTCAATGACGGCGCAATTCCGACCGGATCGTGGGCGCACGTCATGTTCTGCTGGTGGGGCCACGTGCTCGGCAGTGGTGCCAACGGGACCGCGTACTACGGCATGTGGATCAACGGCAAGCAAGCGTTCGCGGGTGACGGCGTCAAGAACGCCACCAACTTGCCCAACGTGATCACGCCCACCGAGGCGTGCCGGATCGGGCAGTACTACCGGACGGCCGGGCCGACGACCGTAAGTTTGGGCGCGACGCAGGCGTCGATGCACTTCCTGCGCGCCGCCAACTCGGCATCGTCTGCCATCACCGTTGCCAAGCTGGACGCCCTCGCGCGGCGCCTGTACCGCGATCCCGAGTCGCCCCTGAGCGCGGCCGAGTGGCCGGCGAGCTGACATGGCGCTGTTGTTCGATGTCTGGTTTCCCCGCGGCGACAAGCCGTGGGGGACGTTCTCCCGCCTCGATTGCAACGATGTGGGCTACAGCACGCCGACTCAGGCGACGTTTTCGCTGCCCGATGTGCAGGCCCGATGCGCACTGACGACAGCGCCGGACGGCAGCGGAGCGACGGTCTGCCGGTTCACCAAGTTTGCCGCCGACCCCGGAGTTAGCGCTGGCCCGAAGGTGCAACTTGCCCCTGGCTGGACCACCAGCAACCTGGACCCGATCACCAACTGGGCGGGCAGCACTGACGGCAAGCTCAACGCCAGCAGCCGCCGCTGGTATCGGTTCAAGGTGGCGCTTGATCCGAACTTCAAATTCGAGACCTGGCCGAACCCACCAGGCTCGCAGCGTGTAGCGCTGTTCCAAGTGCACGACACCATCGACACGACGCCGGCCGACTTCGACGTGTCGCCGCCGCTGTGGCTGATCGCAGAGCCCGAGGGCGGCGGCTGGTTCCGGTGGGAGGTCACATCGGCATCTGCGGCGCAGACCACCAGCAGCAACTTCACTGTGCGCACGCTGTGCAGGGCCAAGCTGGTGCCCGGCGTGGCCTATGAATTCGTGGTCTATGCCAAGTGGGCCTACGACAACACCGGGGCCATCAGCATCTGGCAGGACCGTCGCCTGGCCTACAGCGAGACCGGCGCGGCCAACTGCTCCAACCACGACCCGGCGCGCGGCGGCAGTGGCAATTTCTCGATCCTCACCTGCTACTGCCACGATGACTTGATCGACCGGACGATCTACCACTGGGGGTTGCAGATCGGCGACGAGTCGTACACGACATACGCCCAGTTCGCCGCCGCGTGCGGCGCCGGGCCCGAGCTGGAGCGCGTGCAGATGCGCGGCTCGATGTGATTCCCATCCCCTGCCGGTGAACACAGCCAAAGCCGACCCGGCGACCTACGCCCGGGTGTTTGAGGGGCACCACGAGGGCGCCCTGGTGCTCGAAGACCTGATCGCGCGCTTCGGTGGCGCGCTGTTCGTCAAGGGCGGCGAGGAGGGGCGGCGCGAGACGGACTACCGGCTGGGCCGGCGCGCGGTGCTCGACTTCATCCTCGGCCAGATCAACCGGGCCAACGGCGCCGACCCGCCCGACGAAGACGATCCCCAACCGGCCGCGTGATGCGGCCTTTTTTCACCTCGAAGGAGTGACCCTCATGAACTGGAGGAACCATCATGTTTTCATGGCTGCAGCGGACGATGGCGGCTCGGGCGGCGGCTCGGGCGGCGGCGCGGCAGGCGCAGGAGCGGGAGGCGCAGCGGCTGGCGCTGGCGCTGGTGCGGCAGGCGCAGGCGGCGGGGACGGTGCGGCAGCTGGCGCTGGTGCAGGCTCTGGTGCCGGGACTGCCCTCTCTGCCGGCGCGGCTGCGGGCGGTGGTCAGGGCGGCGGTGGCGCAGCGGCTGGTGCAGCTGCCGGCGCCGGTGGTGCCGAACCCGGCATCCCGGACAAGTTCGTCGTCAAAGACGCGGCGGGGCAAATCGACCACGCGGCGACGGCGCTGAAGCTGGCGCGCGAGGGCTATCTGCCGCTCGAGAAGCGCCTGGGCAGCGGCGACGCGCCGCCGCAGTCGATCGACGGCTACAAGGTCAACGTGCCCGAGGCCTTCAAGGAGACGGTCAAGTCCGAAGACTTGGCCAAGACGCCCGGCGTGCAGGCGCTGCTGAAGGATCTGCACGGGGCCGGCGCGTCGCAGAAGGTGGTCGACGCCGCGATCTCGGCGTTCATGCGCGAGGGCCAGGCGCTGCGCGCGGCCATGCCGGCGATGGACGCGGCCAACTGCGAAGCTGAGCTGCGCCAGGGCGAGGGCTGGAAGACCGACGAGCAGTACAAGCAGCAGGTCAGCACCGCCTTCACCGCCGGCAAGGCGATCTTCGGCAAGGACTTCGACGGCATCGTCAAGGACTACGGCAACGACCCGCGGCTGATCCGCGGTCTGGCCTCGATCGGCAAGGAAATGCAGGAGGACATGCCCGCATCGCCCGAGGCGCAGGCCCAGATCCAGGAGAACCTGGACCAGCTCATGGCCTCGAAGTCGTACCTCAACGCCAACGACCCGCAGCACGCCGCGACGATGGCGAAGGTGTCGGCCCTGACCGCCAAGCTCGCCGGCCAGCGCCCCGTGCAGGGCGGCCGCACGCACAGCTTCAAGACCGCCTGAAGCATCGGGCTGGATTCCGCCAGCCCACCCGCACGACCATGGCGCCCATGCCGGCCCGCCGTGGCGTGCGGACAACCGGTTTCGATAGCCCGCCTGGGCGCGCACGGAAGCCGGTGCAGCCCCGCGTAGCGAAGGCCCCGCAAGGGACAACCTGACAGGCGAACCACCGTTCAACTCTCAGGAGCTACAGATGAGCTTCACCATCACCGAGAACATGGTGATGCAGTTCTCGAACAACTTTCGAGTGCTGTATCAGCAGCACCAGGCGCGCCTGCGCCCGTGGTGCCAAATCGAGGCCGGCATCGTCGGTCAGTCCAAGTCGGTCGAGCGCATGGGCAAGGCCGAGGCCTACGACATCACGTCGCGCCACTCCGACACCAAGTTCGTCGAGGTGCCGCATTCGCGGCGCTGGATCGATCTGGTCGACAAGGGCTGGGCCGAGCTGATCGACAAGCTCGACAAGGTGCGCCTGCTGGCCGACCCGACCAACGGCTACGCCAAGCTCGCCATGGCCGCGCTGAACCGCCAGATCGACGACGCGATCCTCAACGCCGCGCGCGGCAACGCCCGCACGAACGTCGGCCTGTCGGTCCTGCCCTCGACCCAGAAGATCGCGGTCGGCGGCTTCAACCTCACGCTGGCCAAGTTGCTGACGGCGAAGGAAATCCTCGATTCGAACGAGGTGGACGACGACGCCAGCATGGCGATGGACGGCCAGTCTCCGAACGAGCAGACCGCCCGCGTCATCGTGGTCAACGCGAAGATGCTGACCAACCTGTACGGCACCACCGAGATCAAGTCGGTCGACTACAACTCGGTGAAGGCGCTGGCCCAGGGTCAGATCGACACGTTCCTCGGCTTCAAGTTCGTGCGCTCCGAGCGCGTGGCCAAGGACGCGACCGCCACTACGGGCTACGCCGTGGCCTGGTCGCGCAGCTGCGTCGCGCTGGGCATCGGCCAGGAGATCAACACCTCGGTCGACAAGCGCCCGGACAAGAACAACGCCTGGCAGGTCTTCGCGGACATGTCGATCGGCGCCACCCGGCTCGAGGACGAAGGCGTCGTCGAGATCGCCTGCGCCTGACCCAAGGAGAACACCATGCCGAACTACTACTCCGACGCCCTCACGATCATCAACGGCCCGGCCAACGGGCTGGCGCCGGCCACGCGCGTGCGCTCCGACAAGCTCGGCGGCCGCCTGCGCTTCATGGAAGCGCAGTACGTCGTCGGCGCCGGCACGCTGCTGGTCGCGGACCGGATCTACTGGGGCAAGCTGCCGCTGCGCGCGCGCCTCGTGGGCCACCTGTCGCGCCTGATCTGGAACGCGGGCGCCGCGTCGAGCACGCTCACGCTGGGCGACAACGTGAACACCGCGCGCTACCTCGCGGCCACGTCGGTCACCGCCGCGGGCAACGCCACGCCGACGGCCTCCGACAACACGTGCACCGGCTCGGCCACCACGGTCGCCGGCTCGAACGTGATCCAGCCGACGAACAACTTCGGTTCGTTCCAGGTGGGCAACCTGATCACCGGCACGGGCATCGTGGCGAACACCGTGATCACGGCGATCAATGGCTACGGCCCCGGCATGCTGGTGGTGCTGTCGAACGCGGCTTCGACCTCGGCGACCAACACCATGACCATGACCGGCGATGGCTACCAGGTGACGGACGACAGCAACTCGGTGGCCAACGGCTTCAACAGCTCGACCGACGACTCGACGCTGCTGTCGGTGGTGGCCGGCGCCGCGCTGCCGGCCGGCCAGGTCGTCACGCTGAAGGGCGTGTACGTGCAGGACTGATCGTGCGTCGCGCCCACCCCGGGCGTGTGCAGTGGATCGGGGGGCCGTCGTGCCCCCCGTTGTTGTTTCTGGAGGACAGACGCGATGGCAGCGACCGAAGTCAGCATCTGCTCAAACGCGCTGCTCATGCTGGGCGGCCAGCCCATCAACGACCTGAACGAGAACACCGACCGGGCCCGGCTCGCGTCGAACCTGTGGCCCGCGGTGCGCAACTATGTGCTGCGCCGGCACCCGTGGAACTGCGCGGTCAAGCGCGTGGCGCTGGCGCCCGACCTGACGCCGCCGGCGTTCGACTGGGCGTTCCAGTTCACGCTGCCGCCAGACTTCATGCGCGTGCTGGCGGTGGGCGAGGCCGGTGCCGAGGCCGACTTCAAAATTGAGAGCGGCAAGTTGCTGTGCGACGAGAACCCGGCGCTGCTGCGGTACGTGTGGCGCAACGAGAACCCGGGCACCTGGGACGACATGCTCGTGTGGGCAATGACCGTCTCGATGAAGGCGGTGATGGCGTACCCCATCACGCAGTCCGCGTCGCTCGAGCAGGTGGTCGAGGACGCGCTGAAGGACGTGCTGCGGCAGGCGCGGGCCGTGGACGGGCAGGACGAGCCGCCTGAGACCGTGGGTGACTCGCCGCTGCTGGCGGCGCGCCGCGGTGGCGCCGGCAACATCTGGCGCCGGGGCTGAGCATGCCGCGCGTCAGTCTGCAGCAGACCAACTTCACCGCGGGCGAGATCAGCCCGCGCCTGGTCGGGCGCACCGACATCGACCGGTACGCCAACGCGGCGCGCAGTCTGGTCAACGCCTACCCGGTGATCCACGGCGGGGCCAAGCGCCGCGGCGGCACGCGGTACATCGCGTCGACGAAGCTGAGCGGCTCGAAGAAGGCCCGCCTCGTCCCGTTCGTGTTCAGCCGGGACTTCGCGTACATGCTGGAGTTCGGCGACCTGTACCTGCGCGTGTGGCCAGCCGGCGGCGGCGCGCTGATCAGCGAGCTGGTCACGAACTACACCGAGGCCATGCTCCCCGACATCGACTACGCCCAGGGCGCGGACACGATGTTCCTGGCGCACCCCACGGTGCCGATTCAGCGCCTGCGGAGGTTCAGCCCGACCGCGTTCGACCTGTCGGCCGCGCCGTTCACCACGACGCCGTTCGACGAGCAGGGCCACGCGCTGGCAGCGGCGCTCACGCTGTCGGCCGCCACGGTGGGCGCCGGGCGCACGGCGACGGCCGCCGCGGGGGTGTTCCTGCCCAGCGACGTGGGCCGGCAGCTGGTCAGCGGCTCGGGCCTGGCCGTGGTCACTGGGTACACGTCGGCCACGGTGCTGACCGTGGACATCTCGATCGCGTTCGCGGGCGTGGCGCTGGCGTCAGGCGCGTGGAGCTTGGACTCGTCGCCGCAGGGCATCGTGAAGCCGTCGGCGAAGGACCCCGTGGCTTCGAGCATCGACCTGACCGGTGCGCTGTCGCGCGCGGCGGACATCACGCTGTCGGCCAAGACGGGGTCGATCACGGTCACCGCCTCGGCCGGCGTGTTCGCCGCCGGCGACGTGGGCAAGACCCTGTACGCCGACAGCGGTGTCGCGGCGATCACCGGCTTCACCAGCGCCACGCAGGTCAGCGCCACCACGAGCACGGACTTCATCTCGACCAGCTACGCGCGCGGCGGGTACGGCATCACCGACAGCGTGTGGCGCGCCGAGGACGTGGGGAAGTTCGTGCGCATCAACGGCGGGCTGTGCAAGATCACCGCGTTCACTTCGGCCAGCGTGGTCAAAGCGACGATCGTGACGGCGCTGACCAGCACCGTCGCGTCGCCCCCGCTGGCGTGGTCGCTGGAGGCGTCGGTCTGGTCGGCGGCCAACGGCTACCCGCGCACGCTGACGCTCCACGAGCAGCGGCTGGTAGCGGCCGGCTCGACCAAGTTCCCGCAGACGATCTGGGGCAGCCGCATCGGCGAGTACCTGGACTTCACCAAGGGCACGGCCGACGACGATGGGTACTCGTTCACCATCGCCGCCGACGAGATCAACCCGATCAGCTACCTGGCGTCGCTGCGCAACCTGGTGGTGCACACCTATGGCGGCGAGTTCTCGCTGCAGGGCGGCGTCGAGAAGCCGATCACGCCGACGAACGTGCGCATCCGTCCCGAGTCTTCGCATGGGTCCAGGGGTGTGCGCCCGGTCACCGTGGGCAAGGAGTCGGTGTTCGTGCAGCGCGCGGGCCGCAAGGTGCGCGCTATGGGCTACCGGTACGACTTCGACGGCTACGCGGCGCCCGACCTGACGGTCCTTGCCGAGCACATCACCGAGGGCGGCGGCGTGACTGCCATGGCCTACCAGCAGGAGCCCGACCTGCTGCTGTGGGCGGTGCGTGGCGACGGGGCGCTGCTGAGCTGCACGCTCGACCGCGACCAGTCGGTGATCGGCTGGGCCCGGCACTACACCGACGGCGCCGTCGAGTCGGTGGCGACCATCCCCAACGGCGACCGCGAAGAGACCTGGGTCATCGTGCGCCGGACCGTGAACGGCTCGGTCGTGCGCTACCTCGAGATCGTCGACGAGACCTTTCAGCCGATGTTGTCGGGTGCGCCGTACCTGGGATACCCGCCGGCGCCGGCCAGCGTCACCTACGGCTACACGGTGGACTGCGGCGTGTCGTTCGACGACGTGGCCGGGCGCACGGTGTTCAACGTGCCGCACCTGATCGGCAAGACCGTCGACATCGTGGCCGATGGGGCTGTGCAGCCGCAGCAGACCGTCCCGCTGTCCGGCAACGTGACGCTGCCCCGGAAGAGCTACCGCACGCTGATCGGGCTGCACTTCCGCACCGAGATCGCGCTGCTGACGCCCGAGGTCGGCACCGGCACCGGCACGGCCCAGGGCAACAGCATGCGCACCAGCGAGCTGACGTTGCGGTTCCTGAACACCATCGGCGCCCGGGTGTTCGACGGCGACGGGAACGAGCAGACGGTGCCGTTCCGCCGGTTCGGGCCGGACGTGCTCGACAGGGCGCCGGAGCCGTTCACCGGCAACGTGCGGATCGAGACGCTGGGCTGGGAGCGCGGCCGATCGGATCTGACCATCGTGCAGGACCAGCCGTTGCCGCTGCACCTGCTGGCGGTGGTTCGGAAGTTCCAAGTCAACGACTGAGGGAGACGCGATGTCCTGGCTGACGGCGGCCGTGACCGGCATGAACGCCATGAATCAGGTGCAGCAGGGGCGCTACGCCAAGGCGCAGGCCGGTCTGCAGGCGCAGGCGCTCGACTACCAGGCCAAGGTCGAACAGGACAACGCGCTGAAGACCGCCGAGCTGATCCGGCGCGCCGGTCGCCGCCAAGTCGGGCAGGCCAACGCCGCCTACGCCGCGGCCGGCGTGAAGGTGGGCGAGGGCAGCGCGCTGGAGACCGAGCGCTACATCGAGCAGGGGGTCGAGAGCGACGCGTTCCAGGCGCTGCTGGGCGGCGACCGACGCGCCGCGGGGTTGCGCCTGGACGGCCAGCTCGCGCGCATCGACGGCAGCATGCAGAAGACCGCGGGCTACGTGAACGCCGTCGGCACCGTGCTGAGCGGCGTGCAGTCCTACATGCGGCAGTCCGGCGGCTGGAAGACCGGGCCCGTGACGAAGCGCGACCTGGACGCGGCGAACCGGTCGTCCGATCCGCTGGGCGAGCTGAACCGAATCAAGGGGTGGACCTGATGGCGACGATTCCGCTGGGCGACTTCGGGCAGGCGGTGGCGCGGCCTGGGCAGGCGCCTTCGATCCCGCGCGGCAACCCGATCGGCCAGGCTGTCGAGCGCACCGGGCAGGTCGCAGCGCAGGTGGTCGACGAGCGGGGCATGGAGCTGCGGCGCGAGAGGGAGCGGCAGGAGGCGCAGGAGCGGCAGGAGCGGGCCCAAGCCGCCGAAGCAGCCGCGCGCACGCACGCGATCACCACACTGACGGGTGCCAAGGACGGACTGGCTGACCTGCACGACCGCATCACGCAGGGCGTGCTCGACGGCACCGTGCCCAAGGCCAAGGCGGAGAGTGACTTCGCGGCCGAGGCCGGCAAGCTGCTGCAGGGCACCGGCGGCGACTTGTCGCAAGAGCAGCGCGGCGCGGTGGTGGCCGAGCTGACGCGCGACGCCGCGCGGCTGAACAACAGCGTGCGCAAGACCGTGACGCAGCGCGACCGTCAGGACGTGACCAGCGGGATCAGTCAGGCGCTGGAGCACCTGCAACGCCAGTACCGCACCGACCCCGCGAGCGCCACCCAACGCGCGATGGAGCTGGTTGACCAGCTCGGGCCGCAGTCGACGCTGAGCCCGGACCAGTTGACCAAGCTGAAGCAGTCTTGGAAGGAGGGCACTCAGTACACCGCAGGCTACGAGCTGGTGAGCGCCGGCCGTGCCGACCGCAAGATGCTGGATGCGGCCGAGAAGACCATCTCCACCGGCCTGCCGGACATCGACCCGCAGAAGCGCGCCACGCTGCTCGACCGGATCGCCGCCTACCGGCTGCACCTCGACCAAAAGGCGGAGCTCGCCGCGGCGCGCGCGCAGCGCGAGGCCGAGCGGCGCCTGAAGCTGGCCGAGGCCGAGTTCAACACGTTCCAGGTGATGGCCGACAAGGGGACCATCCTCGACCCGGCCTACATCGACCGCGCGCTCACCGCGACCTCGGGCACGCCCTACCAGTCCGGGGTGCGCGCGCTGGCCCAGCAGGCGAAGGACATGGGCGGTCTGGCGGCGCAGCCGGTGCAGCAGCAGCAGATGCTGCTCGACCAGGTGAACGCGCTGATCGCGCAGCGCGGCCGATCGCCCGAGCTCGACAAGCGCAAGGAGCAGATCGAGAAGGTGCTGCGCGGCAGTCAGCAGGATCTCGACCGCGACGCGCTGCGCGCTGGCCTTGAGCGAGGCGTCATCACCGAGTTCCGGCCGCTGGACCCGATCGGGGGCATTCCAGGGCTGATGCAGCAGCTGCAAGCGCGCGTGCCGCTGGCGCAGCGCGTGCAGCAGTGGGCCGGGCGGCCAGTGTCGCCGCTGACCAGCGACGAAGCGACCGCAGTGAAGACGCAGCTCGATGCGCTTCCGGTCAAGGAGCGCTCGGTCGTCGTAGCGGGGATGGCTGAAGTGCTGGGTCCGCAGCAAGCCGCCGGGCTGGCCGCGCAGCTTGACGCCAGAGACAAGGGGCTGGCGCTGGCGCTGGCCGCGGCGGGTGCCAAGACCACGGAAGGTCGGTTCACGTCGGAGCTGATCCTGCGCGGCCAGCAGGCCAAGGCCGATGGCACCAGCACCAAGGGCCAGCGCGAACCGGCAATTAAGGCCAACGCGTGGCGCGCGCACGCGGCGACCGAACTGGCCGGCGTGTTCGGCGACGAGCGGTTCACCAGCCAGGTGCGCGACGCCGCCGAGTTGATCATGCACGGCATCGCCGCGGAGCAGGGCGGCGCGCTGGACAAGGGCGACATGAACCGGGCCGTCAGCCTGGCCCTGGGCGGTACCATCGTCGAGCACGCGGGGCGCCGCATCCCGCTGCCTGCGGGCGTCGACGAGCGTGCGCTGCGACGGCGCCTGGAAGCTGTCACCGAAGCCGATGTGCGGCGCCAAGCGCCGACCGGCGTGCTGCGCGCCGGCGGCGTCGAGGTGCCGGTGGCCGAGTTCGTGCGGTCGCTGCCGGCGCAGCCGCTGATGCCAGTGCGCCCGGGCGAATTCGCGGTGCTGGTGGGCGGCCGGCCGGCGGTCAACGCCGAGGGCGCGCCGATCATCGTCAAGGTGCGCTGATGGAGTTCGATCACACTGCGCAGGTTCGGGCTCTTTCGTCACTGCCGCCTGAGCCTCCGAAGCCACGTGACTGGAGCGTCTGGTCTACGCTGTGGAACGCCACGCGCGCCGGAGTCTCCGAGACCATCGCCACCGTCGGCAAGGTGACCAAGGCCTACGGCGCCGCGCAGGCCATCGCCGACGAGGGCAACCCGCTTGCGATGGCGGCGCTGGGCTCCGACGCAGTGCGCCGCGGCGCCGACGAAGGGCGCGAAGTCATCGCCCGCGGCGACTACGAGACGCAGGTCGGCCGGTCGTTCCGGAACGTTGCCGACGAGCTGCGGCCCGACCCGATGACCGCGTCGACTGCCGAGACGACCGTGTTCGAGCTGGGCCGCGGGTTGACGAAGGCCATTGGCTCCACGCTGGCGCTGGGCCCCGTGGGCGGCGCGGGGCTTTTCGGCGCCAGCGAGGCCGACCGCACCTTCGAGGATCTGCGTGCGCAGGGCGTGGATGCCGCGACCGCGCTGAAGGCGGCTGGCGTGACCGGGGCGGTCTCTGCCGCATCGGTCGTCCTGCCGCTGTCTGGGCCCACGCTGAAGGCCACGGCTGGGCTGTACCTGGCCGGAGGCCCGGGCGGTTTTGTCGCGCAGCAGGCGGCCACGCGTGCCATCCTGGAGCGGGCCGACTACGGCAAGATTGCCGCGCAGTACGACCCGCTTGACCCGCTTGGGCTGACGCTGGCCGCGCTGGTGCCGCTGCCGTTCGCTGCTGCTGGCGCGCTGCGCAACGTGCGAGCGGGCCGAACGGCCGCGCCGGGCGCCGAATCCGGCCTGCCAGCAGCCGAACGGCAAGAGGTTGGAGCGGAGGTACCACGCGACGCCGTCGACGCCGCCATGGCGCACAACCTGACGCTGCAGGCCGACGACGTTGCCAGCCGGCGGCCCACGCTCGACAGCCCCGACATCCAGCGCCTGCCGGCCGAGCGTCGCGAGCAGATGGTGGCGATGTACGACGCCGCCGCGGCCAGCAAGCCGGCGTTCGACAGCGCGATCTCCGACATAGCCGCCGCGGTAGGCGGCAATGCCAAGCTCGTCGGGTTGAAGCAGTCCGGCCGCGCCGTCGACAAGGTGCTTGAGGACTACGGCGGCGACCCGACGCGCATCAGGGACCTGCTGCGCGCGACCGTGGAGGTGGACAGCTCGGCAGCCGCGCAGCGTGCGGTGGCGTCGATGTTCGAGCGGTTCGAGGTGCTACCGACGGGCCGGCGCAACCTGCTCGACCCTGCTGTCGAGCCGGTCGACGGCTACCGCGACGCGAAGTTGAACGTGCGGCTGCCGGACGGCACGGTGGCCGAGGTGCAGGTGAACCTGCCGTCGATGCTGGCGGCGAAGAAGACCGCGCACCCGCTGTACGTTGAGCGCGAGACGATCAAGCGCAACGCTGAAGGCAGGCTGCGTACCCCGCAGGAGCAGGCGCGCATTGACGATCTGAACGCGCGAATGCGCGCGATCTACGACCCGGCGTGGAACTCGGCGATGAGGGCGCGGAATGCCGCCTCGTCGATGGGGCCGCCGTTGCGGGTCGCCGAGTCGGACGAGAACTTGCGCGGTGGCAGGGTATCCCAGGCAGCGCAGGAGAACGGGCAACCGGGCACGTTGCCCATCGACACCGGGATGCCCTCGACATCGAGCAGTTCGGCGCGGCCGAACGACGCAGGGAGCAGTTCGGCGGGTGAAGCGGGTTTCATGTCGACCTCCGACTCGATTATCGGTGGAAACCCGATCGGGCGGGGCGCTGAGGTCGTCACCGAGCAGGGCCTGCGCGTGCCGGTGCGGTACCGCCTTGTCGAAGCGGGCGACCTGATCACGTCCCACGGCGACGACTTGGCGCCCAACGCGGCGTTCCCGGCCGAGCTGCAGCCGCGCGACCGCACGCGCGCCGCCAGCGCCGAGCAGGTGGCCCGCATCGAGAACGCGCTGCGCCCCGAGCTGCTGGGCGAGTCGGTCAAGGCCAGCGACGGCGCGCCGATCGTCGGCCCGGACGGCGTGGTCGAGTCTGGCAACGCCCGGACGATCGCGCTGCGCCGGGCCTACGGGTCGGGGAAAGCCGACGGCTACGGCACCTGGCTGTCCAGCAACGCCGAGCGGTTCGGGCTGCAAGCTGACGACGTGCAGGCCATGCGCCAGCCGGTGCTGGTGCGCGAGCGCCTGGGCGAGATCGACCGCGCCGAGTTCGCCCGGCAGGCCAACGAGTCGCCGGTGGCGGCGCTGTCACCGGTCGAGCAGGCCCGGGCCGACGCGAGCCGCATGACCGACCTGTCTGGGCTGGTGGCGAACGAGGACGGCACGATCAACATGGCGCGGTCGCAGGACTTCGTGCGGGGATTTATGCGCGGCGTGTCGCCGAACGAGCGCGGCGCGCTGATGCAGGCCGATGGGCGGCTCTCACAGGCCGGCCAGCAGCGCATCCGCAACGCGGTCTTCGCGAAGGCCTACGGCGACCCGTCGATCCTGGCCGCGCTGTCCGAGTCGACGAACTCGAACGTGCGCAACGTGCTGGCCGGGCTGCTGCGGGCGGCGCCCGAGGTGGCCCGGCTGCAGGACCTGATCGCCGCCGGCGCGCGGCAGCCGATCGACCTGGCGCCCGACCTAGTGCGCGCGGTGCGTGAGCTGGACACCATCCGCCAGGAGGGCCGGTCGCTTGACGACGTGCTGGCGCAGGGCGACCTGCTGGGCGGCGGGATGCCGCCAGCGGTGCGGACCATGCTGGTGGGCTTGGCCGAGAACGCCCGCGCGCCGCGGCGCATCGCCGAGATGGTGCAGCGCATGGTGCAGGCGGTTGACGCGCTGGGCGACCCGCGGCAGGCCTCGATGCTGGACGATCCCGGCGTGCGGCCCGAGGGCGTGACTGCCGACGCGGTGGAGCGCATGCGCGCGCTGTCGGACGACCAGCTGGCCGGCGTGGACCCGGAGCCTGCTGCGCCCAAGGTCGACGCGATGGTGCGCATGGTCGACGATCGAGTGCGTGCCATCGAGCTGAACCGGCCCGAGCTGCGCGTCGACGACAACACGACCGCCGCCGAGTTCTTGGCCAAGGCGCGCCGCGAGGCTGCCGAGGGCACCGACGCCGAGCTGGGTGCGCTGGATGCCGACTTGGTGCGCGTGGCGGCCGAGTGCGCGCTGAGCGCGGGCTAGGGCAGCACCAGGTGCAGCAGCAAACCCACGACGACCAGCAACGCGATCGACGAGAACCAGACCTTGGTGTACGCCCAGGCGGCGCGCCATGATCCCGTCGCCAGCAGGCCGAAGACCGGCACCGCGGCGAGCATCACCAGCAGGTAGGGCAACGCCCGGAGGAACCCGTCCATGAAGCCGCAATGTGCCACAGCCGTCCGGGCCGCCGCCGGCGGACGCGAGATCAGCGACGCGAAGCTGAAGGCGATCGACGATGCGATGGTCGGCACGATGCGCGAGCTGGCGCGCCGCGACCGCCAGCGCTGGGCCGGCCTGACGCGCGAGCAGCGGGTCGCCGAGGCCGTGACCAAGGCCATGGAGGACATCCAGGCGCAGGCCGCGCTGAAGGAATACCAGGCCGGGCTGCAGGTGCTGCGCGCCGCCGAGGCCGACGCGCGGGTCATCTCGTTGCAGCAGACCGGGACCAGCGTCACGCGGTCGCAGGCGCTGGCGCGCGATGCCCAGAACGTCGAGAACCAAGTGCACGGGGTGCGCAACGAGTTCATGGCGTCGCTGGGCGAGCTGTTCGATGCCGCCGGCAACAGGGACGGAACCGGGCTGCTGCGGAACCTGGGCATGCGCGTGTTCGGGCTGGACAACCCGCAGATGACGGCCGACGTGGTGCGCGAGGTGTTCCGCAGTGCCGATGGTTCCACGGGAAACAAGGCGGCCGGCGCCGCGGCGAAGGCGTGGCTCGAAGTCATCGAGCGCATGCGCCAGCGGTTCAACGCTGCGGGCGGCAACATCGGCAAGCTCGGGTACGGCTACCTTAGCCAGGCGCACGACGCCGTGCGGGTGCGCACCGCCGGCGCGGACCGCTGGGCGAAACGCGTGCTGCCGCTGCTGGACCGCGAGCAGTACGTGCGCGAGGACGGCTCGCTGATGCCGGACGCCGAGCTGCTTGACGTGCTGCGCGCCGCGCACGAGACGATCTCGACCGGCGGGGCCAACAAGCACGAGCCCGGGACGTTCGCTGGCACGGGCAAGCGCGCCAACCGCGGCGCCGATCACCGGGTGCTGCACTTCCGCGACGGGGACGCCTGGATCGACTACATGCGCGACTTCGGCGAGGGTTCGCTGTACGACTCGATGGTGGGGCACATCGGGCGCATGGCGCGCGACATCGCGCTGGTCGAAGCCTACGGGCCCAACGCGGCGCAGACGTTCCGCGTGCAAGCCGACATCGCGCGGCGCGTTGACGGCGAAGGCACGCTGGCGAACCGCGCGCAGGGCAACAAGCCCGAGACCTACTGGGAGCTGATCAGCGGCAACGCGGGCACGCCCGAGAACAGGCTGATCGCGCGCGTCGGCCAGGACCTGCGCAACGTGCAGACCGCGGCGAAGATCACCGCCGGGCCACTGGCTGCGTTCGGCGACATGGCGACCATCGCGGCGAGCCTGCACTACAACCGGCTGCCGTACTTCCAGATGCTGGCGAACGTCGGGCGGCAGTTCAAGGCGGATGAGCGCGCCTTCCTGCAGTCGCACGGCGTCATCGCCGAGAGCTTGGTCAACGACGTGCAGCGGATGGTCGGCGACCACTTCTCGCGTTCGTTCACGGGCCAGGTCACGAATTCGGTGATGCGGCTTTCGCTGCTCAACGCCTGGACGGACGGGCTGCGCGCCGCGTTCTCGGCCACGCTGATGCGCAACTTCTCGACGAAGGTGGGCAAGGCCTGGGGCGATCTCGACGGCTGGGACCGGCAACTGCTGTCGCGCAAGGGCATCGGCGAGGCGGAGTGGGCGGTAATCAGCCGCGCTGCGCCCACCGAGCGCAACGGCATGCAGTACCTGACCGCGGACAGCATCCGCGCCACCGGCGACCCGCTGGCAGGCCAGGCTGCGACGAAGTGGCTGGCCTTCGTCACCGACGAGGCTCAGTTCGCGGTCGTGAACCCCGATCTTGCGACGCGGGCAATCGTCACCGGCGGCGCGAGTCGGGCCGGCACGTTCTCCGGCGAGGCGTGGCGATCGTTCGCGCAGTTCAAGAGCTTCCCGGTGGCGATGGTGACGCGCCACTGGCAGCGGATCATCGACACGCCGCAGGGGCTGGACGGCGCGCCGCTGGGCTTCGGAGGAGGTTCGCCGCTGCTCGGCGGCCCGGTCGGGAACAAGATCGGCATGCTGGCTGCGCTGATGGTGACGGCCACGCTGCTGGGCGCGATCCAGACGCAGGGCAGGCAAGTCATGGCAGGCAAAGACCCCATCGACATGACGGGCGAACACGCGGCCAAGTTCTGGCTCAAGGCGTTCTCGGCCGGCGGCGGGGGCGGGTTCTTCGCCGATGTGCTTCTGGCGCCTCTGGACGATCCATCGCGCTCGTTCGAAGGCAAGCTGGGCATGGCGGGACCGGTGGCCGGCGCCGTTGGTGGGCTGATCGACGTCGCCAAGGCCGACAAGAACCAGGGCGCACGGGCGGTGCAGTGGGTCAACGATCAACTGCCTGGCGTCGACATCTGGTACCTGCGCGCCGCGTGGGAGCACTGGGCGCTGCACAACGCGCAGGAGGCGCTGAATCCCGGGTATCTGGGCCGCGTCGAGCAGCGGGCGCAGAAGGACTGGGGGCAAGGCTACTGGTGGACCCCGGGGGAAGCGCTGCCCGACAGGGCTCCCGATTTCGAGCGCGCCGTCGGACAATAGGGGCCCATGCGCCCCGACCAGCTCACTCGTCTCGAAAGCCTTCGCGATCGCCTCGTCGAGCGCGCGCTGATTGACGCCGACCCGGGCAACTGGGTGGCCGGCGAGAAGGCGCCGAAGGAGATGACCCGCGACGAGCGCGGCGATGCGAAGTGGTGCCGCGGCCTGGCGATCAACACCGTGTCGCTGGCCATGCAGGTGCAGCGGCTGATGGCCAACGTCGAGACCGGCGGGGCCATCGTGCCCGATCAGCCCGATGTGCCGGCGGACGCGGAGGCCGATCCTGTCGAAGCTGAGGTGGCGCGCTTCGAGGCGGCGGCGGCGGAAGTGCTGGCAGCGCGCGCCGTGAGGGCGGCACGCGATGCAAAGCCCAAGCTCTGACGCGATCTCCTTCGTCGCCTTCTTCAACCGCTGGGCCGAGATCCAGGGCTGGACGGTCCCTGACCTGCACGTCGAGATCTGCACCTGGCTTGCCGAGGAGCAGGCCCCCGAGCGCGTGCTGATGGTCTTCCGAGGGGCGGCCAAGTCCACGCTGTACGCGGTGCACAAGGCGTGGAAGCTCTGGCGCAACCGCTCGCACCGCTCGCTCGTCTGGTCGGCCGACAACGAGACCGCGGGGATGCTGACCGCCGACACGATCAACGTGCTGCGCAATCACCCGTGGTGCCGCGGCATGCTGCCGTCGAAGCCAGGCGCGAAGCGGTTCTGGGTCAACGGCGCGAGGGACGCCCGCAACGCCAGCATGCGAGCCGTCGGCGTGACCTCGAACGCCACCGGCGCGCGGGCCGACGACGTGGACTTCGACGACATTGAGGTGCCGGGTAACATCGAGACGCCCGAAGCGCGGCTCAAGCTGCGCCAGCGCATCAGCGAGTCGACGCACATCGCGGTGCCGGGCGCGCAGAAGACGTACATCGGCACGCCGCACACCAGCGACTCGATCTACCCTGAACGCATCGCCGCGGGAGCTGCCGTGTTGAAGATCCCGCTGTTCGCGCACTCGGTGCGGTTCACCGACACCGCGAAGCGCACGCGGTACGAGTTCCGCCACCCGGTCGGGGCGGACGGCCTGTACGTGATGGCCGGCATCCACAAGGGCGCGCGGATGCTGCGGCAGGGCGTCGACTTCGCGTTCGAGAACGGAGTCGTGATCTTCCCTGCGCCGCCGGCCGTGGTCATCGACATCTGCTCGGGCTGCGCTTGGCCGGCGCGGTTCACGCGGGACGAGATCGAGCGGCGGCGGAAGGAGACCCGCACCCTCAATGGCTGGGACAGCCAGTACATGCTGGAGGCCAAGCCGCTGGCCGAGCTGCGCCTGGACCCGAGCAAGCTCAAGGCCTACAACGTCGAGCCGGTGGTGCGGCGCGCGAATGGCGGCGTCGCGATGTGGCTGGGCATGGCGCGGATCGTCGGCGCCGCGTGCCGCTGGGATCCTTCGAGCGGCAAGCTCAAGAGCGATGTGTCGTCGCTGGCGGTGGTGCTGCAGGACGAACAGGGCCGGCGCTACTGGCACCGCTCGGTCGAGCTGCGCGGCGAAGTGGCGGAGACCGACGAGAGCGGCAAGCAGATCACCGGCGGCCAGGTGCTGCAGATCGTCGACGTGGTGCGCCAGCTCGAGCTGCCGCGCGTGGTGATCGAGACCAACGGCGTGGGCGCCTTCGCGCCGGCCTGGCTGAAGACCGCGCTGAAGCAGGCCAAGCTGCAGTGCGGGGTGAAGGCCGAGCCGCAGGCCACGAACAAGAACAAGCGCATCCTGGAGGCCATCGAGGGGCCGCTGAACTCCGGGCAGCTCTGGGCCCACACGTCGGTGATCGACGGGCCGGCGTGGGAGCAGATGCGCGACTGGAACCCGGGCATCACCGAGCAGCCGGACGATCACCTCGACAGCCTGGCCGGCGCCATCGCGGAGACGCCCGAACGCATCGGGCGCGCGGTGGTGGTGCAGTCCGATGGCTGGAAACCGCCCGCGAAGGGGCGGGAGGATTGGCGCCCATCAGCGGGCGTGCACGAAGTCGAGTTGGAGAGCTGACGACGGCGGCCCGCGCTTCACGCGCGAGGCGCCCATGTCCGTCAATGCCGAAACCCCGATTGCAAGCTCTACCGCCAACGGCGTCACCACCTCGTTCCCGTATGCATTCACCGTTCTGTCCGCCGCCGACTTGGTCGTGCAGGGCGTTCTGTCGGGCATCACCACCGTCTACACCTACGGCGTGCACTACACGCTGACCGGACTGGGCACGGACGCCGGTAGCGTCGAGTTCCTGTCTCCGCCGG
>Ga0268298_10002640_pt1 | contig 19428 bp, 15 predicted proteins | sample WWTPWeurt_MetaG_FD_194462 | JGI IMG/M metagenome (GOLD analysis project Ga0268298, IMG submission 194462) | Activated sludge microbial communities from WWTP in Nijmegen, Gelderland, Netherland - WWTP Weurt | ecosystem: Engineered > WWTP > Aerobic digester > Activated sludge | place...
CGGGATGCCGTTCCCTTGCCAGGAAGAAAAGAGCGACCAGGGGGCGTCGGGTGGGGGGAGAGCGGGGTCAACAGGGAGTTGGAACTGAGTCTGATCCCGCACAGGGGCCTGGGTAGGCGCAGAGAGTTGGCGGATGTGGCCGTTATTACGGTTGGGTTGCATCAGGATGGGGTAGGGGGGATGGAATGCCTGACGCAGTTCAACCGCCTGACTACGAGCGGTGGTCATGTTTTGCAGTTCGGGAGCGGCCAGTTGGGGCATCGTCGTGCCTTGCGGCCGCATTTCGACCACCGGACCAAACATGCGACCAGGGTCAACGATGGTGCGCTGGCCGTTGGGGCCGTCCTGGATGAAGAGGGGGCGGTTGTAGGGGCCGGTGGTAACGAGGCGATGGCGGGCGTCCCAGGCGCGGACAGCGATGAGGACAGCCCAACTGCCTAAAGCGGTCACGAGGATGGTCAGAGCGATGCCCATAACCCAGGGGCCGTAGGTTTTCAACGGTTGCAGAGCCTTTTCTCGTTCCAGGCGCAGGGTTTCTCGTTCTGCGGCCGCGGATTGGGTCGTAGCCGTAGCAAAAGCGGATTGTGCGGTAGCAGTGGACTGGATGCTGTCTTGCGTTGCTTGAGCGATGGCCGTGGCGGTGGCCTGCCCTGCCTGGAAGGTAGCGGTCACTTGAACCGCTTGCGCCGTGCCGGTGGCCTGGGCTGAGGCGATGGTAGCCGTAGCCTGATAAGCCTGGAACGTGGCCGTCGCTTCGATGGCGGTACGGGTGGATTGGGCCGAAAGGGTCGCGGCCGCGTAACCGGCCTCGGTGGTAGCCACTTGCGCTGTGGCGGCAATGGAGCGAGCCAGGAACTCGGCTTCCTGGGCGGATGTGGTCTGGGTAGCCTCAGCCGCCAGCCGGTAGCTGTCCCAGGCGGCGGTGGCTTGCAGGTCGTCCGGGGCGTTGTAGGGCACAGCCGAGGGTGTACCGCAGGCGGAGAGCCAGAGTAGGGCGAGAAAGGTGAGGGTGGGGATGAGGGGTTGAGTAGGCATAAGCTTTACTTGGGGGGGGCCGCTGGCTGTTGGCCGCTAGCGGCTGGCTTTTTGGGCTACTAGCCGTTGGCGGCTGGCTGTTGGCTTTTTGCTAGCGGCCAACGGCTAACTGCTAGCGGCTCTCTTCAGTCCAAAACACATCCGGCCATTCTCCTTCATCCCATCCGGGGGGAAGATTGAAAGGGACGACTTCGATCTCGTCCGGGTAGCCATAAACAGTGACCGGTGGTTGTGGTGTAACCGGAACGACGTGGCTGGTTTGGGCTGGGGTGGTGGACGCAAGACGCATGCGATGAGGCCCGGAACGCGGCCGCAAATGGGGTAGGGGCTGAATGCGGCCGCGTGTGGGCAGTTGGCCGTTTAGCATAAACCAGAAGAGCAGACCGATGCCAGCGATAATGACGAGGCTCAGTGTTCCGGCGAGGCAGGTCATGCCGAAAACCGCCATAACGGTGACGTTCGCTTGTGCTTCTAAAGCCGTTGCGGCCGCGGTGTGGGCGTTGGCTTCAGCGACACGGGGAGCGTTCAGGGTCACGACCAGGATGATGAGGGCGATGAGAGCGAGCAGGGTAAGGGCAAGGAAACGGGTCATGTTAGGTGGTCTCCAGTTGTCGAGAAACGGGTCAAAGTTTCTGTTGTAGCAATGCCATTCATGATTTTGATATCGCGATACACACTACGGACTGACGCACTAAGCTTGATGGCAATATCGTCAGGAACGTAACCTTCGTTGAGAAGTGCCAGAATAGCTTCTTGGCGTTCTGTCAACGGTTTCGTAAACACCTGCCACCCCAATTCAGATTCAGCGAGGCGTCCGACCCGCATCATCTGATTGACGTAGTTGGCAACCGTTGCCTTTGATTTATCAATAGCCTTTGCGATTTCTGAATATGAAGCCGTAGGATGTTTGGCTACATAAGCCAACAAGGACTCTTGAGCCTCTTCTTTCGAGATAGTTCGTTGGCGCAAGACAACTAAACCAGTCTCATTTTGTTCTACCTTGCGCCTCCTAATGTTCTTCAGTTCTCGTTCAGCCTTAACAGCTCGGCATTTCCAGTAGAAGGCATCTCGTGCCTCATTACTTGGTAAAACTAGAGACGTTTGCGGCCAATCAGGTGAAGATAGGGCAAGTACGGGCAGTACCATATCGGTTAGATCATTGTGCCAGCAGATCACCAAGTCGCAGTCGTGTACATCGTGCTGGTGTGTGTGAAAACTTGATGCTTGATACTCAAACTCAACCCGATATATGACTTCGCCCTTTTTCACCAAAGCGTCAGGGAACGAAGGTTGGATTTCTATGATCTCAAAACCATATTTCTCAGCTTGTTGGGCAAATAACACGATCACGCCTATCTCATTTTTCGGTTCCATGTTGTTTCACTCCTTATTCTTAAGAACCTTCCCCCGATGGGGTGAACACTTGTGGGGTTCGCGTGATCAGGCCGGTTACGGCCAAAGGCACTCAGGATTCGGAAATGAAACAGCACAGCCACAACAAATTTCGTTAGGTGTTCAATTCTGAGAACGCACTTCCCAGCCATTCCCGTTTTTGTGAAGTACACCCGACGTTTGTAATTCCGAAAGATAACCGCTAATAGTGGGCTTTGAGCGAGCTAAAATTCCCGCCATATCCGAAAGGGTGGCAAAAGGGTTTTCGGAAAGAAACCCTAACAGTGTTTCGATAATTTCTTGTTTAACTTGGGTTCTGGCGGCTCTAGCCCGTTCGATTGTGGCTGAATCGAAAGGTTTCGCGGCTTTTTCTAACGCCTTTTGTTCCGAACGAAGCTCCTGCAATTCGGCGAGCAAGGTTTCCTTTTTAGCATTGAGCTGATCTGTCTGTGTGGCCAGTTTGGCTATATCTGCCATATGTTGATCAACCAAAGCTTTCAATTCAGATTCACGTTTCCGAATAAGCTCATCAAACTCGGCCTGTTTTTGACGAATGGCTTCAAGCAATTCCTGCAAACTTTGCACAGCCCCAGAACGCTGAACGATTCCCTTGATTTGCCCCATCAGCAGTTCAAACGATAAGAACAAGGCGACTGGGGGAATGGCGGCCAAAACGCGGGAGAGAAAGCTGTTTGGAGCGTGGACGATGTTCAGGATGACACTCATCATGGTAAACACAGCTACTAAAACCCATGGATAAGCTGTGCGCTGGCGATTGAGACTGGCTTGCAGGACGCTCAGGCTGAAAACGATGATGGCTCCGTCCACAATGGCTGGGTAAATCCAGGACTTGCCAGTGGGGATGCCGTTGGTCGCGGCCAGGTGTTTCAAGGCATCAAAAGAGAGTAGGAATGCGGCCGCGGCGAGCAAAAAGACAAGAAAGCCGGTCAGAGAAGAGATAAGGGTGTTGGTTCGGTTCATCACAAACTCCTGATGAAGGGAAGGAAAAGCTGGAGAAGGAAGGGGTTAGCAAGTGGTAGCCTGGACATGGGCTGGCAAGAGGACATCCCAAGACAAGCCCGTTTCTGTGGTGGTAGGCGTCAAAACCAGGGCGACCATGCCGTATTCGCTGAGTTTCAGCAGACACCAGGCGACATAGGCTTCGTTTGTTTCGGGGTGCGGACCATCGGCGATGGTGTCAAAGGCGGCTTCCTGACACGCGGCCGCGATTTCAGCCAGGGTCATCGGTGTTTCCGGGCGCACCAGTTCACCAACAACGCCCCCGGTGCTGTACCAGAACTGCCACGCCTGACGGGAAAAGGAACGCATCTGACCGTTGACGTGCGTGGTGCGGACAAAACGAAGGGGGTTCATGGGCTTATTCTCCTGTCGTGAGCAACAACCGGGACGATGACGGAACTGGCGGGGGGTCAAGATGAGAAGCACAACGCCGCCAGTTCCGACTGAATAGCCCCAACCAGACAATAAAAAAGGCCGTTCCCGGAAACCAGGAACGGCCATTGACTGGTAGTGAAGAGTGACCAGTTACCCATAACAAACAACCAGCGGTGAAGCTGGATGCTGACAGGAAAACTGATTGTGTTACACTAGAAAGCAGTCGGTGGCCTGTTGATCCAGGTTGCCGATTAGACGTGCGTGAGGTGCTTCCAACACCTTGCGCACGTTGCATTTAGGGGTATTCAGTTAAGTGCATTATAGGGAATCAGGTCACTATTGTCAATTTACCTGTATGTCGTCGCGGTACACTCCTCGCAATTGACGACTTCGAATAAATTCTTCCATATCGTTGGGGGTGGTAACCCAGCTATTGCCAATCTTCTGTGCCTTGAGCCTACCTTTCTTGGCGATATTGCTCAGGTATTTAGCACTAAAGCCATAAAGTGCGGCTGCATCCACCAAAGAAATAAGTCGTGTTTTGTCGTCGGGTTCGGGCATGGTGATAGTAGAAGGTTAGTTTTCTATGTTTTATTGGCGATTAGTATAACACAGGTCGCGGCCGCGCCACGTTATGGGCCAATTCAGCAGTGCAGAGAAGTTACTCTAAGATCGGAAAGATGAGGAATTCCCAATCTTCCCAATTGGGTCGGGTGCACCCGAACATTTCAGAACTTTGTAAGCTATTCGCTTATTCATGGCTAACCACTTGCCTCGCGAAGCATTTGCGGCCGCGTTCCGGCATCAGCATGTTTTCGATTAGCCTAATTCCAATTATGCAACCGGCACAATGCGGCCGCATTCCTAACCCGAAACTCCGAACTCGAAACGATTCGCTCCCCTCACCACACCCGCGAACTCCCCGCGAACTATTCGCCCTATTCGCTATTCGCTCCCCGCGAACCCCCAAACCCGGCCACCCTCTTCAGCGAACTCTTTTTCCGCGAACCTCGCCACGGCCAACATCCAGCCACCAACCCTATGTATACACAAAAAACGCCAGAGCGATAATCGCTCTGACATTCATTTTCTAGATATGGGCAGAGATACCAGTGCGAGTCGGGCAAAAAATGCCCTGGCCCAAGGACGAACCAAGGGGCCAGGGCTATTGTCACCTCCCCGCCCAGTTGCGCTCCTGAAATTGTTTGTCAGGAAGCACTAATCTAACAGTACACCGTCTTTCAACCACTACATATTAAACCTTTGGGATAGTGGGAAAAATATAATGCCCTCCTGTGCCGCTTTGCGAATTTTCAGCTCCAAACTATCTACCAACGAAACATGACCCTCAAGGATAAGGATCAGATCAGAACCATCCATAAGTACAATGTTTGAACTCGTGCCCCGCGTGAACTCAAAAACTATTTCTTGCCTGAATCCCACCATTGAAACAAATAAGCCCCTTGTGCTTGTTAATTTTTTGTCAACTTTCCTCTTTAATGTGGTTAAGTCTGATTCGGTGGGGGAATCAGTGCGCCACTTAGCTTCCACTAAGTAATCGAAGCCCATGTAATTAAAATAGCCGTCAATTTGTTCATTTTTTACTCGATAGGAACGACGATAGTTTATCTCATGAGCTTCAAACAACTGAGCCAGGAGTTCTTCTAAATCATACCCTCGCCTTTGGACTTCCTCTTTGTTTGTTGCCATTGACATAGCTACAAATTCAGAACGCAATTGTTCCATCTTTTGTGCACGGGCAGTTAACGCCATCTGTTTCTGACGGGCTTCGGTTGCCTTAGCAGCAGATATACTTTGCTCTTTTTCCACATCTAACTTTTGTTCCGCTGCTAACCTTTTTAACCACCTCAAGGCATCAAGCGCAGCATTTCTATCTGGCACGTTCTCATCAGGAACATTCCTTAGCCTACACAATTCAGTTACGATTCTTCGCTCTATTAAAAAACCATCATCTCCCATCCTATCAAGATCGGAGAGAATGTTACGAGTAATTTTGAACTTTGATTCGTCTGAATAACGATCATATAAATCTGAAGGAACGCCACAGGTTGAAACCAAGAAAGCACGAAATGGATCTTTGTACCAGAAAACTTTGCCGCACACGGATACTATTGCTTCGCGTAATTCAAAGGGTAGTTTTGAGTTCATCAAATTTTCTCTTGCGCCCCAACCATGAGATATGAAGCTTGTGACCAAACATAGTATCCCATGCGAGAGTAAGTAGCCTACAAATATTAACTACCAAGCACGGTTACCCGATGTGGAAAATTCGGATAACAATCAGAGATGATCTCTAAAATCTTATCCACACATTTACAGGCATCCGGCACAACATCAGGAAGTCCTCTTGCCGCCTTTCTTGGAATGCGGTGCAGTCTATGCAAAGGATTGCCGCAGGTGTCATAAACTGCGTCTCTTATTGCTCCCCAATGGCTGTGGGCATAGGTGGAAGTCCAACCATAGTACAGATCGTAAATATCTTTTACTGATGCTTCCTCACTCATTTTACGGGTATCGGTCTTGGACCAATGGCCCAGCTCAATTTTTAAAAACTCGTCCCAAATATCTTCATTTGCAAGCTGTTTTAGCGTTTCGACATTCACATAGCTCAAATCATCAGCCGCGTCATCCAACTTCAGCATTGACAACTTCGCCTGACCGGCACCGTATACCCTATGTGACTTCCACAATTCCGAATCGTCTTTTTTTGCTAGATAAGCCAAAGTAACCAAGCTCTCCACAATAGTTCGTAATGACAATCGGGCCGAAATTGTTTGACTGGCACCGACTCGAAGAAGTTCTAGTAGAATGCTCAAAGAAAAAAGCCCATAACCAAAAACTGTATCATGTCGAGCATCGATGGCTGATGTATGATTTGTACGAGAGCTGTGCTGAACTAAAAATTCGTATACTTCTGCAACACGATTGGGTGTTGTACCGATTATTGGTTTAAAGGGTGTATTTGACGGAAAGGGCTGACACGGGGTGTCAAACAAACATTGTTGCCAAAACCTGTTTGCCCAATCACGCCCATCTTCAAATTCATCTGAAAAGGTAATTTCTGAGGATCGAATCATCGGGCGAACTAACCGCATATCGCCATAATTTGGGTAATGGCCGATTTCCATTACCTGCTCTGGCGACATTATCGCTTTCCCAGATAACATCAAACACAACATACGTACCCATCGACAATCCGTAGCCTCTTGGGATTGATGGTTAAGCGTTAACACTATAGCATGTGCTAATGTTTGCCACTTCTTACTATGTGCATTAGTCGCAAGGATGCGTTCCCAAATCTCATGGCCTGGTAACTCTCTTAGTAAACATAAGGGAGCTAGAGCTTCTCTGTGCTGTTCTGTCACAGTAATGGTATATATAAACTGCTCAAGGCGCTCCGGTTTTGCCCTCGATAACCCCGTGTGACTTACATCATGTAGCGAGTCCTCAGTATCAGCAAACTGGCTTACATAGTTACCAGCCGCACGAAATGTGTCTAAAGCAACATGCCTTGGTAATTCAGCTATCAAAAGCGCAGCCCACAACATCTCAGGCAAACGGTTATCCATCCACGAGGACGGTTTTATGCCAGGCAAACCAGCCAATGGAGGGGTAAGCGTTGTTTTGTACTGTTTATGCTGACTAAGACTGGTACCGCTTTTTTTTCTTTTCTTTTGCTTTGCCATATTAACACGAGATATTCGAACACGGCTAAAGCTGTGTTCTCTTGGTAAAAGGGTATGTTTACTATTGTTCTATCTTACTTGCTAATGTCGTATCATGGCAAAGATTCACATGCGTCTCCGTCACTATCTCCATCTAGGCCATGAATGTCGCCAACACCCTGCACTACACAATAGTTATAACATGCTTGCGCGGCCGCATGTGTGCTGAAGTCAGAACAGTTATAGATGTTGCCAGAGCGGTCACAAACACTCGCTGGTGGTTCGGTTGGTGGGGGAGGGGCTGGCGACTGCGTAGATAGCGATGTCGCCGTTGCGGGGATGAGCGAGCGTAAACGTTGGTTCAACGGTATCCGTCGGCGGCAGGGCAAGGGGAGCGGCAGTAAATGTCGCTGATGGTCTAATGGTTGCCGTTTGGGTATTGGTCGGTCTCGCAGTTTCCTGATTGGTATCTTCTGCATGACCACCGCAAGCCACAGCAGTTACGAACGCAAAAAACATCAAAAAGGCCAGTTTACGACTCATGAAATTTACCTCTTAATAAATATATAGCCATAAACACCAGCTTCCTTACTTGAAAAACAAAATAGGGCACTCACTGCTTGCTCCCATAAGCACTTTCAATTAACCGGCCAATCCCTTCATCATCCACCAAAACAATCGGCTTATCTTTCGCCCACCGTTTAGCTGGCTGGCTAAACCCTTTCGGTGCCCATAGCCATCCCCGTGTTGCCTTCATGTGAGCCATTGCCCCATAAAGGTCTCTCACTTGCGGTTCGCCCACCGACTTATTCCACTGCTTGCACTGCACCAACTCAATTTGTTTCTGCGGGCCAACCAACAATACATCCACGCCATGATCCCCGGTTTTCCCGGTACGTTTAACGGCATAACCCATTTGCGTATATATCTGGGCAGCAAACTTTTCGAGTTCGATGTCAGACAAATACCGGGCTGACTGATGTGAATAGACCATTCCGGCCTGGGTGCTTTGATTCCACGACACCATAGCCCGTTTCCAGGCTAATGCTCTTTGTTGCTTCCGGTGTTGGCTTAAGGCCCATAAAGCCCCAACTCCTGAAACAATGACAATAATTGTCAAAACAACCAGCAGGGTGCGAATCGTTGGGGGGATGTTATTCCACCATGCCACCAGAGGGGCATAGGCAATAAATGCGAGAATGACACTCCCGCGAATAATGAAGTCAATTAGATCGGCGGTAGGGGTTGATTTGCGTCTTCGTTTGGCCATGAGAAAACCCTTTTATCAATAATTATACCTTCTCAACAGGAAATCTTACATCTGACAACTCTCCCATCCCCCCCTTTCTCTTCTCTTTTTGCCTCAGTTCTTCCCCCTGGCTACAATTCCACCCTACATTATCGCTTCCATCTTGGTGCTTCCAGCACCCACAATTGGATCAAACAAAAAACGTCCCCCGATTCTTCCCATCGAGAGACGTTCCCAAAATCGGCCGATGCCGCGGCCGCGATGCACCTACCTTACCCCATCCCCAGTCGCGTGCATAACTCGTTCGCCGCTTTCTTGACCTATTTCTGCCTGTGTCGTTCAGATCAAACGAATGAACAGGTAATGTATCCAAGGCAACAAACATGAGTAAGAGTGAGGAGTCTTTGTTAAATGTAGTAAACGGTGCTGGATTTCTGTTTCAACTCCGTGTGGTTCGAGTTATTCAAGACAGTGCGAATTTTCATGGGTGGAAATTAATTGGCATTGAACATCGCTGGCAAAATTCTGAATCTGGACAAGGAGGATTCATTGATATTGTAATAGAGAATGCAGAATCAACGCGCATAGCAATAGAATGCAAGCGCATCGCAGAAGAGGGAAGTTGGGTGTTTCTCGTTCCAAAACCCAAAAATGAACATCTAAGCCAAACTAAACAGGCACAGATACTGTGGACTATCGCAACCAAAGTAGAAAGAAAAACCCTGGCCGGGTGGGATAATGTAGGAATTCTTCCAGCATCTTATGAATCTTCCTTCTGCTTGCCAGTACTAGAAAAAGGAGGCAAAGATGATTTACTCCTTGAGCGAATGGCTGATACTTTGCTGCCCTCAGTTGAAAACCTTGCAAACCAAGAGCTGCAAATTGGGCCGATCATGTACCCAGAAACTCCATTTACCTATATCCCCGTAATCGTAACCAATGCAAAATTACAGATGTGCTTTTTTGATACGGGCGATATTAGCCTATCGGGAAAGTTGGGCACAGGTAAGACACAATTTCTAGAGTTGCCTTACATCAGATTTAGGAAAGGCCTCAGCACGACAATGCAGTCAAGTAGAAAGCAAATGAATTTGAAGGATATAAACACAGAGGCTGAACGCACAATGTTTGTTGTTAATGTTGATCATTTAATCCAATTTTTGGAAAACTTCACTTTTACGTCTCTGGGCACCAATTCGGATCCGTGGACTCGCGCTTTGCTTACGATGAAGTACAGCGATCCTTTAGTTGAGTTAGCCAAAAGGATTCAGGTGAGTAATAAACCCTAAATTGCCAAGAAAACATCACAATGACCCCACAACAATTCGTCAAACGCTGGGACAGAATTCAACTGAAAGAGACCGCGGCCGCGCAGTCCCACTTTAACGACGTGTGCAACCTGGTGGGCCATGCACTTCCCCATGTCGCCGATCCCCGTGGAGAGTTCTTCACCTTCGAGGCTTCAACCGACAAAACCACCGGCGGCCGCGGCCGCGCCGATGTCTGGTACAAAGGGCGGTTCATCTGGGAGTACAAAGGGGCGCACGCCGATCTGGAGAAAGCGTACCAACAACTGCTCCTCTACCGGGAAAACCTGGCGAATCCACCCTTGCTAATTACCAGTGACCTGCAACGGATCCTCATCCATACCAACTTCACCGGCACGGTCAAACAGGTTCATGAGATAACCTTTGACCGCCTGCTGACCGGCGACGGCCTGGCTCTGCTCCGTCGGGCCTTCTACGAGCCAGATTCCTTCAAGCCCACCCAAACCCAGGAGAAAGCGACCCAGGCCACAGCCGATACGTTTGTCCAGGTGGTCAGGACATTGCAGGAGTGGGGCAAGAGACACGATGACCCAACACCACCAGAGAAGCTGGCACACTTCGTTATTCGGCTATTCTTCTGCCTCTTCGCCGAAGACCTGGACCTGCTCCCTGACAAACTGTTCACCAACCTGGTACGTCATCAGCGGGCGAACCTGATCGACTTCACCCAATCGTTGCGTCAGCTTTTCACAGCCATGCGCGACGGCGGTCTCTTCGGTTATACCCGGATTCCCCACTTTGACGGTGGTCTCTTCGATGATGACTTTGTACCGTTGCTCCCCAGTGACATCATAGACCACTTGCTGAGGTCGGCGCGGCAGGACTGGTCAGCGATTGACCCCACTATCTTCGGGACGCTCTTTGAACGGGTTATTGATGAGGACAAACGCGCCCAGTTGGGGGCGCATTACACCGGTAAGGACGACATTCTCCTCATTGTCGAGCCAGTGCTGATGAAGCCTCTGCGGGATGAGTGGCGGGAGCTGAGGAGCTGGGCCAATCAGCAGTTGAAGAATCCGGACAATCGTCAGGTCGTTTCGGAACGCCTGGCCGCCTTTGCCAACCGGCTGGCCGCCGTCCGGGTTCTGGACCCGGCATGTGGCAGTGCCAATTTTTTGTACGTCAGTTTGCGTCTGCTCCTTGATTTGCAAAAAGAAGTCATCACCTTCGCGGCCGCGCATGGCCTCAACCCCATTCCACTCAGCGTCAGCCCAGCCCAGCTGTATGGCATTGAGATTAACCCCTACGCCCACGAATTGGCCCAGATCACGGTCTGGATAGGCTATCTACAATGGTGCAAAGAGAACGGCTTCAGCGACTTTACAGAACCGATATTGCGGCCGCTTCACAACATCGAACACAAAGACGCCATTATCGCCTACGGCGAACAGGGCCGACCTGTCGAACCTACCTGGCCGGAAGCAGATGTGATTGTCGGTAATCCACCGTTTCTTGGAAGCCAGAAACTTCTCAGAGAATTAGGGGAAACGAGAGCAGGGCATATTCGTGCATTATATGATGGACGTGTCCCTACAGGGGCCGACCTCGTAACTTATTGGTTTGAAAAAGCCAGACAACTGATCGTAGATGGGAAATTGTTGCGTGCGGGACTTATCGCAACACAAGCGATCCGGGCAGGGGCAAACAGAACTATCCTTGAAAGGATCAAGGCAAGCGGTGATATTTTCATGGCCTGGAGTGATCGCCCCTGGATATTAGATGGAGCTTCCGTAAGAGTTTCGATTATTGGGTTTGATAACGGTGACGAAAAACACTATATCCTTGACGGCCATTCAGTGAATACCATACATGCCGATTTGACCCACTCGGTAGATATTACAAAAGCGACGCGGCTTACAGAGAATTTTGACCTGAGTTTTGAAGGCAATAAGAAATCGGGGCCTTTTGAACTTTCCTTGACTCAAGCACAAAAGTTTTTAGAAGCCAAAGGCAACCCGAACAAGAGACCTAACAGTGATGTGGTAAAAAGATGGATCAATGGGCTTGATATTACCCGTCGCCCCCGCGAAATGTGGATCATTGATTTTGGTGAACTGCCTCTCGATGTAGCAAAGCAGTATGTTGAACCGTTCAAGCATGTCGAATCTGTTGTCAAACCAGAGCGTGAAAGCAAGCGAGAACCGCGTCAAAATGAATTTTGGTGGCAGTTTGCCCGTCCGCGCCCGGCCATGCGTCAAGCGATTGCCCCTCTGGCTCGTTACATTGTGACAACACGAGTGGCAAAGCACCGAACCTTTCTATTTCTCGATAAAGACATTGTTCCCGATAGTCGTCTATATGTCATTGCCAGAGAAGATAACTATTTCTTTGGAGTGCTCCATTCGAAAGTTCATGAGGTTTGGGCATTGGCAACTTCATCACGGCATGGAGTTGGAAACGATCCCACATACAATAACACCACATGCTTTGAAACCTTCCCCTTCCCCTGGCTACCTGGCCAGGAACCCACTGAGGTGGGCGATCCTCGCGTCTTTGCCATCGCTGAGGTTGCCCGCCAGCTTGACCAGTTCCGTACTGCCTGGCTCAACCCACCGCCAGAAGACATTGGCGTAGTCATCCCCAGCCACGTTGTCAACAGTCTGACCTTGACCAACCTCTACAATGCCCTCACCCTCTTCCGCGACGAGTTCAAGGGCAAGGTGCGGGATCGCGGCCGCTGGGCCAAAGAAACCAAAGGTATCATCACCCTGGAGCAGATAGACGAACTCGACCACATCCATCACACACTAGACCGCGCCGTCCTTGATGCCTACAACTGGCCACACACGCTTACAGATGAGCAGATATTAGAGCGGTTATTGGCGTTGAATTTCGAACGTGCGGCCGCGCAAGGGGCAAACGTATGACACCTGAACTTGTGATCAAAACAAATTCAACCTGCCCGGCCTGCGGCTTTGTTGAGACCCTGGACATTCCCCACAATTACTGACTGGCCTTTCATACGTGTACCCGTTGTGGTACAAGACTGCGGCCGCGATCTGGGGATTGTTGCGTCTTATGTTCTTACGGGGAGCATCACTGCATCAGCAAACAACTCGAAGCCCTGGTCGCACATCCCGGAAGATGAGCAGGTACTGGAACAATTGCTGGCGTTGAATCTGGAGTGTGCGGCCAGATAGCTCGTTTTCATTACTTCAGGAGATTGTTTAGCTAAAGGAGAGTAGGAGAATCACCATGGGTATTTATATTCGTAAAAGCCTTAAAGCTGGCCCATTTCGTTTCAATTTTTCTAAATCAGGTGTTGGTGTATCTGCCGGGGTTGCCGGGTTCAGGTTTGGACATGGACCAAGAGGAAACTATGTAAGTATTGGTCGGAACGGCGTGTACTACAGAGTCACTTTGCCTGGTGACAATGGTCACGGTTCCCAAGAGAACAGAATCCATCCTCATTCCCCACAGTTACCAGAATTGCCGCCGACAGTTGAAATGAAGGAAATAGAAAGTGCAGACGTTCTCCAGTTACAGGATAGCTCTTCAACAGAACTGCTTCAAGAAATGAACAACAAACATAATAAGCCTAGGCTTTTGTACGTTGCACTTGGAATTTCAATTGTCACTCTGTTACTTATCATCACAGCCCAAACGCCACCCTTAGTCTGGCTAGTAACTGCTTTTATTGCCTTGGCGATAATAATATTTGCCCAACGTCAAGACGAAATAAACAAAACAGTAATCTTGTTTTACGAACTGGACGGTGCAGCTGAAAGTATGTTTCAATCCCTGCACGACTCTTTCCGAAGTGTTGTTGATAGCAAGCGCATTTGGCATATCTCTGCCTCAGGTAGAGTAACCGAGTTAAATGAGCAAAAAAGGCAAGCCGGTGCACACTCTTTAGTAAAACGCACCGCCATTCGCCCGGGGTTGAATGCCCCTCCATTCGTGAGTACCAATCTCTCTATCCCTGCCATCCCTGCCGGAAAACAAACCCTCTATTTTTTCCCTGACCGTTTACTTGTGTATGAAAGTGGTCAGGTTGGAGCAGTGGCGTACTCAGATATACAACTCGAACTTGGTAGTACAAGATTTATTGAATCAGAAGGGGTGTCCTCTGACACTGAAGTAGTAGGACAAACCTGGCAATATGTAAACAAGAGTGGCGGCCCAGACAAACGGTTTAAAAATAACCGAAAATTGCCGATTGTTCTTTACCGCGAACTATATCTCAAGAGTTCGAGCGGTCTTAACAAACTTTTCCAACTTTCCAATCCACTAGCAGGGAGCGAACTTCCGAAAGCCATAAAGGGGCTTACCTCAGAGAAAACAAACGCAGTGTGAGGAAGGTCTACGCTTCCTGAATAGAGACAACTTCAGAACTTATCACCTATTTCAGGAGATCAACAATGTCAAACCGAGGGTCAGCAAGCAACAAGGCCGATAAACAACGTTATCTGGAAGCTCGCGAGAAGGAAGCTGTACGCAAAAATCATGAGTTGGCCGCGCAATTAGAATCGCTCCAACACATCCTAAAACACACCCTAAAAGTAAATGATGTAATCACCTTTGAGTCACTTCGGAGCCGTGATAAATATTCGGCACGCCCCATCCCCTCAGAATTATTAACGGCGAAGCCAGTTCCTAACAAGGAACAATTTCTGGCCCAGGTGAAGCCAATGGGCTTTCTTGAAAACGCATTGGGGCAGAAAGGAAGATACGAGCGTGACATTCAAGCCGCTGAAGAACAGTACGCGGCCGCGCTTAGAACATATCAGGCCACAGAAAATGAAAGACAGAAACGCCTTGCTGATTTCCTTGCCCAAGACAAAGCGGCTGAACAAGCTTTTACAAGTAATGTCCAACAACGTAATCAGAAAGTGGACGAAGTAGAAGCTCGTTACAAGGCTGGTGATGTCTCAGCCGTGATCGCTTACAACAGCATGGTATTAGAACGTTCAGAATACCCTAAAGGCTTTCCGCAGAAGTTCCGTCTGGTCTATGTCCCCACTTCAAAAGAATTGGTGATTGAATATAAACTTCCAACGGTGAATATCGTCCCCTCCGTTCTGGAGTACAAGTACACGAAGTCAAAAGATGAAATCGAGCCTAAACCCCGGAAACCAGCGGAAATCAAAGATTTATATCAGGATGTTGTTGCATCAGTAGCTTTGCGGACGATTCACGAAGTCCTGGAAGCCGATCAGGGCCAGCATCTGGCAATCGTAACCTTCAATGGATTCGTTTCAACGATTGACCAGGCATCTGGCGGGGATGTTACCCCCTGTTTGATTTCTGTTCGCACATCCCGTGAAAAGTTTACAGCAATCAATTTGTCCCGCGTAGACAAACTGGTTTGCCTGCGTGACCTTGGTGCCCAGGTTTCCCCTCAGCCACAAGACATGAAGCATGTAAAGCCTATCGTTGATTTTGATGCGGTGGATAAACCGTTTGTTGCTCAGGAAGAGGTAGTGAGTAAAGCAACTTCAAACGAAAATACTGAGGGCGCACAAAACGGCTTAATGGGTCTCTCTGACGAAGTGGCAAGAGCAGAAAAATCCGTGGCATTCCAGGCCCATAAGGTACGCCAACTGCAAACTCTTTTTAAGAGTATGCAATACTCAACCAAACGTTACTTTGATTACGAAGGGTTTTCCAGGGAAATCATCACTGACAATTTGGCGGTTGAAGCGGACGAGATATTAGAGACTACCATTAAGCTAAAACTTCACTCGATGGATATTCGGGAACTTCGGCAACTAGCTAATCAGAACAACAAAGTAATTCAGGATTTGCTGGCAAGGTACAAGAGCCGTTACACAACGAGGACTAACACAACCATTTATCAGCTTATGGTCATTGCTTTGGAAGCCGAACTGCAAAACGTTCTCTATAACTTAAGTTACGCCAAACTAGACAAGTCCATAAAAGACATAAGGACGATTACAGCAAAGTATCAGAAGATAGCCAGTGAGGGGAATCAGAGCATTGCCACCACAGTGGCTAGATTTATCGGTGAAATCGAATACTTATTCATTGAAGCGATAAAAATCGAGTATGAGTACTACATTCAGAAAGAGCGCATAAAGGAAGAGCAAAGGGCACTCAGGGAGCAGATGCGTCAGGAAGCGGCAGAGCGAAAACTTCTTGAAGCAGAACGCAAGAAAATTGAAACCGAGGAATCGAAATACAAAGCCGAAATGGCTAACATACAAGAGTTAATGACAGCCACAGATGACCAGCTGAAGATTCAGCAATTAGAGGAACGCCTGGCAAAAGTTCAGGCGCATCTTGACGAAGTAGAGACAAAGAAAGGCGAGATTGTGAATCTTCAGAATGGACAGGCTGGTTACATATATGTCATTAGCAACCTTGGCTCATTCGGCGAGAACGTCTTCAAAATTGGAATGACCCGCAGGCTGAATCCGCAAGACCGCATAGATGAATTGGGTGATGCTTCTGTACCCTTCAGGTTTGATATTCACAGTTTCATTTTCTCCAATCGTGCCTCTGAATTAGAAACGAACCTGCATCGTAGGTTGAAAGACCAACGAGTAAACAGAGTCAATTTAAGAAAGGAATTCTTCAAAGCCACCATTGATGAAATTGAGGAGTTGGTTTATGCCCTTGAGCCATCGGCTGAATTCAATCGAACCATGCTGGCAGAGCAATACTATCAAAGCATGAGTGTGGAAGAAATCCCCGACACTGTTAGCATCATTGACGATGATGACTTAACGGAAGATGAAGAATAGCGGTGGATATATACATATTGCTGGTGTTGAATCTGGAACGTGCGGCCGCGGACAAACCATGACCTTCGATACCAAAGAGATTTTCACCGGGGCATTCCTGGTATTAGGCTTCTTCTACCCTCTCTGGCCTGTCATGGTGCTTACACCCCTGCGGGTCAACAGACGCAATCAATTACCCTTCTTGATCCTTGCCTGGGGGTTCAGTCTGATTACCTGGCTCAGCTACATCTCAGCCCCAACCCCCCACAAGTTCGCCCTCATCCCTGAACCCTTCAATACCATCCTGTTTTTTCTAACCGGTGTTGTTCTGATGATCGTTATCATCGTAAAACGTTTTAGGTAAACGCAACTCGGGAAACCGTTATTCCGTCCACCACACGAGCAACTCGTAGAGTTTTCCAATGTCTACCAAATTGACACTTGTTGCCATCCAACAATACATAAACGATCAGATTGAAGAAAATCACCGTTTGGAATACAAGGCTGCTGGGAGTCTTGTAAAAACAGACAAGGCCCGCCGCGAAATCACCAAAGACGTTTCAGCTATGGCCAATGCTGATGGTGGAATTATCATCTATGGTGTAAGCGAACACCCTGAACACCGGCATCTGCCTGAAAAAATCGATCCTATTGACCGCTCTCAAATTAGCAAAGAATGGCTTGAACAGAACATTAATAACATCCAACCGCCAATTGAGGGTGTGGAAGTTTATCCTATACCTCTTTCTGCTGATGATCCCAATCTCGTCGTTTACGTAGTTGAAATTCCCCAAAGCGACACAGCTCACCAAGCTACAGATTGTACATATTATTATCGCTTTAACTTTGAGGTAAGATGCATGACAGACACACAGGTGCGTGATGTCATGGGGCGTAGCAAATACCCTAAGATCGAACTATCGTTTCGATTTATGACCTCGCGTGTTGGCCCAATAACCAACCACGCTCTCATCATCACAGCCCACAATCGCGGCCGCATCTATGCCCAATATGTTAACTGTATCATCAACTTACCCACATCTTTGGGTAAACCTAAACCCGAAATCTTTGACCACAACCTCATTACTATTGAAGGGAAACAATATCTTATTGCCCAATATGCCAACACCCAACGCGATACCATAGAGCAATGGGTTGGCGGTGGCAGTGACGAACCTCGAAAATTTCACTCATTAGGGCCAACCTGGTTTAAACCCATCCTGCCAGGTACGCAACATCAATGGATCCATTCTCTCCCTTCAAAATTCAATTATGCTGAACGTCTTGTAGAAGAATGTATTCACTGGCAGATTTTTGCTGATAACGCCCCCTCTACAACTGGTACGACTTCTCTACAAGACATTGGTCATACGAAAAAAGAGGAGACAACCCGCTCCTTTATCAGCAAATACCTTAAGAGGCGGCAACATCGCATCTTATTCATGATAATTTCAATCATCTTCTCAATCCTGCTGTTCATAGCTGGCATGATCTGGCTACTCAATTACACACCTAATTTCATCGGTTAATCAAATACTGATAGCCCCGGCTCTGTAGATAATGAAACGTTACCGCGTAATAAACATGGACTTGGACTCACGAGCATCGCTTCTCAAAAGAGATATCCTGGAATCCTGGAAGCCAGAAGTAAAGGAATTGCATAAGCAAAATAAAGAGCAAATTGAACAGGAATTAAGGCGCGAATTCGGGACAGCCAATATCAAGACCAAGTTGCAAAACTTTATAGATTTGGGAAATGCCCCCTTTTCCACACTGGCTTTTCATAACAGATTTCTACACCAAATTAGGTATGCTTTTGTTATTGGGTCTTATTATCCAGCCCTGACTGGTGCTTGTGCTCTTGGTGAACGGATATTTAATCATTTACTTTTGGGTCTAAGAGACTCTTATCGTGGACAGCCTGAATACAAGCAGATTTATGGAAAAGGTTCATTTGACAATTGGGACAAAGCAATCAAAATCCTCGAAGGATGGAATATTTTATTGCCTGACACCTTAACGGAGTACCGAAAGTTGGCACTGATCAGAAATCGAGCTATTCATTTTGATCCTGCTACGGATCACCATGATCGGCCACTGGCACTGGAAGCCATTAAAACTCTGTCAAATATCATTCAAGAACAATTTAGTGCCTTCGGACAACAGCCATGGTTTATTCCCAATATTCCGGGAGCAAGCTTTATTAAAAAGGATTGGGAGAAACAGCCGTTTATAAAAGTAGTATATCTCCCAAACTGCGCCTTGGTTGGTCCATTACACCAGCTTAAGTTCCAAGTAAAGGAACATGGCACAGAAGTTACCATCGAAGACACCTACGAATACGAGAATAGGGTTATTTCCGATGAGGAATTTGCCGATTTGTTTACCCGGCGGAAGCCTTGGGATTCGCCTATCTCCTAACTCCCTTACTGTTTGCTGCTACCCGCGGCCGCTGTTTCTTTGAATTAGACGCTGTCCCGGCTTTCGACGAAGGTTTATGGCACATGGGAAACTGCCCCGCCTTTACGGAGATATTTGCCTCATAGCTTCGATTGCACTTAACAGCCGTTCAGTCTCCCGTTTTTTACTGTGATACCAATCCATTATCCATATCCGGTGAATTTTCCATTTCAAGTCCCTTTCCAGTATTTCTTGTC
>Ga0268298_10002641_pt1 | contig 19425 bp, 20 predicted proteins | sample WWTPWeurt_MetaG_FD_194462 | JGI IMG/M metagenome (GOLD analysis project Ga0268298, IMG submission 194462) | Activated sludge microbial communities from WWTP in Nijmegen, Gelderland, Netherland - WWTP Weurt | ecosystem: Engineered > WWTP > Aerobic digester > Activated sludge | place...
TGGCAGGGGCAATCTTCGGAATACTCGTTGTTCATGGATTCGGTGGTAACGACGAAGAAATAAACAGCGTTCATTCATCTCCTCCTTACTGGTCTCTGCAAAGAGACGCTGCCCGCCATACCCGGCGGGCAGTTCTTTTCTTAACAAGACGTTAACCTGTTATTCCATTGCCCTTAAGAGCGGACATTTATCATCTCATCGTTGCATAAATCTAAAGGAGAAAAGAAATGTCCAAAACTGTTCGTTCATTTTTGTTTGTTGTAGTGGCTATGAGCCTCTTGCTCGCCGCCTGCGGCGCCCCCGCCACCGAAGCCCCCGTTGTTGAAGAACCCACCGCGGCTCCCGCCCCCACTGAAGTTCCCGCCGAGCCGACCGCGGTTCCCACCGAAGACCCGATGGCCATGTACGCCCCGGATGCAGTCGAAGGCGACATCATCACCGCCGGCTCCTCCACCGTCTTCCCCCTTTCCGAGCGCATGTCTGAGCTCTTCCAGCAGGAAGGCTTCGCCGGAAACATCACCGTTGACAGCATCGGCACCGGCGGCGGTTTTGAACGCTTCTGTGTGGCAGGCGAGACCGATATTGCGAATGCCTCCCGCGCCATCAAAGACAGCGAGAAGGAATCCTGTGTTGCCATCGGCCGTGAACCGATCGAATTCCGTGTTGGCACCGATGCCCTGGCCGTGGTCGTAAGCGCCGAGAACGATTTCGTCACCGACCTGAGCAAGGAACAGCTCGCCCTGATCTTCTCCGGCGAAGCCAAGACCTGGGACCAGATTGACCCCGCCTTCCCCGCCGAAGCCATTGTGGTCTACTCGCCCGGCGCCGACAGCGGCACCTTCGACTACTTCGTTGAAGCCATTCTCGGACCGCACTTCCCCAACGCTGAAGGCAAGGCCGATAACGCCAAGGGCGAAGAAGCCCTGCTCGCAGTGGAAGGCGCCCAGTTCTCAGAGGATGACAACGTTCTCGTTCAGGGTGTGGAAGGCTCCAAGTTCGCCATCGGCTACTTCGGTTACGCCTACTTCGCCGAGAACTCCGGCGCGCTGAAAGCCATCGCTGTTGAAGGCGTGGAACCCACTCAGGAATCTGTGGATGCCGGCGAATATCCCCTCGCCCGCCCGCTCTTCATCTACTCGGATGCGAAGATCCTCACCGAGAAACCCCAGGTGGCTGCTTTCATCTACTTCTACCTGAGCAATGTCAATGACAACATTACCGACGTTGGTTACTTCCCCGCTCCCGAAGCTGACCTCACCGCATCCATGGATGCGTGGACAGCCGCGACCGGCAAATAAGACAATCTGATCAATTAGGGCTGGCTTCTGAAAATGGGGCCAGCCCATTTCTGCTGTAAGGACGATTATGGAAAAAAATAATTTCCGCCCGCTCGACCTGAAAAAGAAAATGCGTCCCGGCGAAACCGTGATCCAATCCCTGTTATTTTTCGCAGGGATCTTATCCATTTTTGTCACGGTCGCGATCGTGTACGAGTTGGGCAAGGAAGCATGGCTTTTCTTTGGAAACCCCGATGTAACCCTCGGCAAGTTTTTTGGAACCACCACATGGCAGCCAGGAATTGGACATTTCGGAATTTGGCCATTGGTGACTTCCACCCTCACGACAAGCTTCATTGCGATCGGCGTCTCGCTTCCTCTTGGGTTGGCGGCCGCGATCTATCTCAGTGAATACGCTTCTCCCAAAGCCCGCGCCACGCTCAAACCCATTCTTGAGATCCTCGCGGGCATCCCGACCGTTGTGTATGGATACTTCGCGCTGCTCTTCATGACTCCCCTCCTGCAATCGATCTTCGGCGACCGTGTGGAAGTGTACAACATGGCCTCAGCCGGCATCGTCATGGGGATCATGATCCTGCCGCTCATTTCATCCATGAGCGAAGATGCGCTCATGGCAGTGCCGCGCGCCCTGCGTGAAGGCGCCTACGCCATGGGAGCCACGAAATTTGAAACCAGTTTACAGGTTGTGCTGCCTGCCGCATTATCGGGGATCGGGGCGGCTGTCATCATTGGCATCTCTCGCGCAGTCGGTGAGACCATGATCGTGGCGGTCGCAGCGGGAGCGGGTCCAAACTTTACATTCAATCCCTTTCAAGCCGCAGAGACCATGACCGGGCATATCGCCCGCATCAGCGGCGGCGACCTGAGCTACAACTCCATTGACTACACCAGCCTCTTCGCCATCGCTTTGATGCTGTTCCTCGTGACACTGGTCTTGAACCTCATCAGCCAGGGAATCATCAACCGCTTCCGCCAGAGGTACGAATGAATCAGACTCACTACCCCGAAGGTGAAACATTTCGCCAGTCTTTAGTAAAACGATACCGCACAGCCAGGATCTGGCAGGCGTTGTTCCTATCTGCCATGGTCATTGCCATTCTCAGCCTCACCGCCCTGCTCTACAACGTGGTGGACGGCGCGGTGGGATATGTGGCCTTTGAATACAAAAAAGATCCGGCGCAGTTTTCCAACAAGCCTTTGGAAAGCCTGACCCAGCCTGAACTGCTTGACATCCTTAAAGCCAATTTGTCCAAGGGCGCGTACAACAAACTGGAAAAAGAAAAAGCGATGGAGACCCGTTCGAAGTCGGACCTGTACACCCTTGTCCTCGAACGCTTGATCCAGATCGACACCAAACAGACCTGGTCCATGACCGATTCGATCTTCCGTGCAGGCGAGGTCAAAGCTGAAGCCGCGGAAAAATATCCCGATGCCAAATTGGAATTTCGTTCGTGGCTGACGCCGGCGTTCCTGACCACACCCATGTCGTCCAGAGCAGAATTTGCCGGAGTGCGCACCGCAATTCTTGGCTCGCTGTGGATGGTGGGCATTGCCATCCTGTTCGCCCTGCCGATCGGCACAGGCGCAGCCATCTACCTGCAGGAATATGCCAGCAAGAACCTACTCAACCGCATCATTCAAACCAACATCAATAACCTCGCGGGCGTGCCCAGCATTGTGTACGGCATGCTCGGGCTGGCGATCTTCGTCCGCGCGCTGGAACCGCTTACCAGCGGCAGCCTGTTCGGCGTCACAGATTCGAACGGACGCACCATCCTCTCCGCCGGGCTGACGATGGGAATTCTGGTCCTGCCGCTGATCATCATCAACGCTCAGGAAGCCATCAAAGCAGTGCCAGATTCGCTGAGACAAGCCGCTTTCGGAGTCGGCGCGACCCGCTGGCAAACGGTCTGGCATCATGTGCTGCCCAATGCCCTGCCGGGAATTCTCACCGGCAGCATTCTGGCTGTATCTCGCGCCATCGGCGAAACCGCCCCGCTGATCGTGGTGGGAGCCTCCACGTTCATCAGCCTCGACCCGGATGGTCCCTTCTCGAAGTTCACAGCGCTGCCGATCCAGATCTACCAGTGGACCACCCGCGCTCAATCTGAATTTCATTCCATCGCCGCCAGCGCGATCATCATTCTGCTGATCTTGCTGCTCAGCTTGAATGCCGCCGCGATCCTGCTGCGTAATCGCGTACAAAGAAAGTACTAAAACGGAAGTAACTCATGAAAAACACTCAAACACCTGAAATCTCGATCGAAACAAAAGACCTCTCCATTTATTACGGAAGTTTCGCCGCCGTCAGCGGAGTTAACATGCAGCTTGAGAAGCAGAAGATCACCGCCATCATCGGACCGTCAGGCTGCGGAAAGTCCACTTTGCTGCGCGCCTTCAACCGCATGAACGATTTCGTGCCGAACAGTTACGTCACCGGAGAAGTGCTTTTATACGGGCAAAACTTGTATGGCAACGATATCGATCCCGTGGAAGTGCGCCGCAAGATCGGGATGGTCTTTCAAAAACCAAACCCCTTCCCCAAATCGATCTACGAGAACATCACCTGGGGAGCCAAGATCAACGGCTACAAAGGCAGCATGGACGAGCTCGTGGAGCAGTCGCTGCGGGGCGCGGCTCTCTGGGATGAAGTAAAGGACAAGCTCAAGAAGAGCGCCTACGAACTCTCAGGCGGACAGCAGCAAAGGTTGTGCATCGCGCGCACCATCGCCATCCAGCCCGATATCATATTGATGGATGAACCCGCTTCCGCGCTTGACCCGATCTCCACCCTTCGCATCGAAGAGTTGATGCAGGAACTCAAGAAGAACTACACCATCATCATTGTCACTCACAACATGCAGCAGGCAGCGCGCGTCTCTGATTACACAGCCATGATGATGCTCGACAGGGAAGGTTCGCGCTCGGGCACAGTCATTGAATTTTCCGAGACCAAACGCATCTTTACCAACCCCAAAGACAAACGCACCGAAGATTATGTAACGGGAAGGTTTGGGTAACGCCATGTCAAAACCAAGGGTATTATTTCTCTGCACCGGAAACTCAGCCCGCAGCCAGATGGCGGAAGGACTGCTGCGCGCTCTGGCGGGCGAACATTTTGAAGTGTTCAGCGCCGGCACAGAACCCAAGGGGATCGTTCTGCCCGAAGTTCAGCAGGTGCTGCAGGAAGTGGGCATAGACACCGCCGGGCAATGGTCCAAATCTGTGATGGAATACATGGGCAGGGTCAATTTCGGTCATGTCATCACCGTCTGCGCGGATGCGGAAGAGAACTGCCCGGCAGTCTTCCTCAACATGGGAATCCACGAACATTGGCCTTTTGACGACCCAGCCGCCTTCGATGCAGCCCAACGGGTCGATTCCACCCGGCGCGTGCGTGACCAGATCGAACATCGTCTGCGCCTTTGGCTGGTCAATCTGGGTATTGAGCCGCATGAGTATCGTCAGATATAAATCTCGGTAGTAAAATAGAAAAAATATTCATCAGAGGCATAATGATACGAAAAACTTTCGAACACGAAATTCAGCAGGTAAAAGATGAAGTGCTTTTGCTGGGCAGCATGGTGGAGAATGCCATCATTGCCTCGGTGGAGGTTCTCAAGAAGCGCGACATAAAAGGCGCGGAAAAGATCATCGTTGAGGACAAAGAGATCAACAAGAAGCGGTTCGCGATCGAAAACCAACTCATGATCCTCATTGCCACCCAGCAGCCGATGGCGCACGACCTGCGCCTGCTTGCCTCGACCATGGAGATCATTTCTGAATTGGAGCGCATGGGCGACTACGCCAAAGGCATTGCCAACATCAACATCCGCATGGGCGAAGAACCCCTGCTCAAGCCGCTGATCGACATTCCGCGCATGGCGCAGATCGGCACAAGCATGCTGCACCGCGCGCTGACCGCCTTCGTTAAAGAGGATGTGGAAGCGGCGAAGTCCATCCCCGTTGAAGATGACGAAGTGGATGCGCTGTACAACCAGATCTACCGTGAGTTGATGATGTACATCATCCAGGATCCCAAATCCATTGAGCGGGCGAATTGGCTGCTGTGGGTGGCGCACAACCTCGAGCGCGTCGCCGACCGTGTGACCAACATCTGCGAGCGCACGATCTTCATCGCCACCGGCGACATGGGCGAGATCAAATCCACTGACGACGAGTTTTGGAAAAAATAATTTCACTTGAATCAAAAGAGGACACAGCTGCCTGTGTCCTCTTTTGATTCAAGCCGGGTGACGATCAACCCATTCTGCCGGTGATGTAAGCCTCGGTCAGTTCTTCCTTGGGTCTGGTGAACATTTGGGTGGTTGGCGCAAATTCCACCAATTCGCCGAGCCAGAACAAACCGGTGAAGTCAGAGACACGCGCCGCCTGCTGCATGTTGTGTGTGACAATGACGATGGTGTAATCTTGTTTTAATTCCGCGATCAATTCCTCAACCCGCAGGGTGGCAATGGGGTCCAGCGCAGATGTAGATTCATCCATGAGGATCACCTCCGGTTGAACCGCGACCACGCGCGCAATGCACAATCTTTGCTGCTGACCAAGAGACAACCCCAACGCATCCATCTTCAGGTCGTCCTTGACCTCATCCCATAAAGCGGCGCGCTCCAGGCTGCTTTGCACCACTTCATCCAAATTCACATCCATGCCCATCACGCGCGGACCGAACGCCACATTATCGTAAATGGACTGCGGAAATGGGTTGGGTTTCTGGAAGACCATACCCACCCGTTGGCGCAGGTTGACCACATCCATCTTTGGGTCGTAAATATCTTCTCCCTTGAGCAGGATCTTCCCTTCCAGGCGGGTGCCGACAATGGTGTCGTTCATGCGGTTCAGGCAGCGCAAGAAAGTGGATTTGCCGCAGCCCGATGGACCGATCAAGGCTGTCACTTTTTTAGACTGGATCTCAAGGTTAATGTTCGAGAGAGTCTTCTTGTTGATGTTGTAATAAAAGTCCACGTTGTGGACTGAGAATGCAGGCTGGTCTGTGTTCATGGAATGATTTTATCAAAAAAGGCAGAAGGGGGCGGGTGCATTTCGAAACAGAATCAATGACCGGCAAGCATGAGGCGGTATAATTCGCACCGATGAAACGTTTTCTCACCCTCCTTCTTTCAGCATTCCTGATCGCTTCGTGCAGTTCCTCCGGTGAGACCACAACCTCCAATTCTCCCGCGAACTACATTGAGAATAAAGGCTCCGACACCATTGTCAATCTTGCTTTGGCATGGGCGGAAAAATATCAGACCGATCATCCGGATGTGCGCATCTCGGTGACTGGCGGCGGGTCCGGGACCGGTATCGCGGCCTTGGTCAACGGGACCGTGGACATTGCCAACGCGTCTCGCAAGATCAAGGATGAAGAAATTGCCGAGGCGCAAGCCAACGGCGTGGAACCATTGGAGCATATCATCGCGCGCGATGCGATCGCGGTGGTGGTCAATCCGCAAAACCCTGTCAGCCAACTGACCCTGCAGCAGATCTCCGATATCTATAGCGGAAAATACACGAACTGGACCGAGGTTGGCGGTGAAGACCGCCCCATCGTGCGGCTTTCACGCGAGACCAACTCCGGCACCCATGTGTACTTTCTCGAAACCGTTCTACGTCTTGGGAGCAAGGAAGACAAAACTCTCTTTTCAACCAATACATTGCTGCTGCCTTCATCGGAGGGCATCATCTCGGAAGTCCGCGACAACCCGAACGCGATCGGTTATGACGGACTGGGCTATGTGCCCGATGACTTAAAGATGATCGCCATTGCGAAAGAGGAAGGCGGCGAGTACGTGCTGCCCTCGATCGAAACCGTGAACGACAAGACCTATGCCATTGCGCGTGACCTTTACATGTACACCGATGGCGATCCAACCGGCGTGATCAAGGAATATCTCGACTGGATCCTCTCTGCCGAAGCGCAGCAGATCGTGGCAGAGCTGGGGTTCGTGCCCGTGAAATAAAGTAAGGACATCGTACTTTCTTGTCCCTACAGGAGAAACATGGAAAAATCTTTATCGTGGCGTGAATTTATCATCACCAGATTAATTCAATCCTCTGGCTACTCGGCGGTCCTGTTCGTGGCGCTGATATTTTTCTTCCTCCTGCGCGAAGGACTGCCCGCGTTGGGAGAAGTGGAAATATCCACCCTGTTCAGCGCGCGCTGGTATCCCATTGAAGAATACTTCGGCGTGCTTCCGCTCATTAGCGGCTCGTTGATCGTTACGCTTGGAGCCACCCTTGTGGCAGTCCCGTTCGGGATCGGCACTGCAGTATTTATCTCAGAGATCGCCCCGCGCTGGGTGCGTGAAATTCTAAAACCTTTTGTGGAATTGCTTGGCGGGCTTCCTTCAGTGGTGCTCGGCTTCCTTGGCATTCTCGTCGTCTCACCGTTTCTGCGGGTCTTTCTGGACCTGCCAACCGGTCTGACCGCTCTGACAGGTTCCCTGCTCTTGGGCGGCATCGCCGTCCCCACGGTCGTGTCTGTTGCAGAAGATGCGCTGGACTCCGTTCCGCGTGCGTACCGTGAAGGCGCCTGGGCTTTGGGCGCAACCCGCTGGCAGACCATCTGGCGTGTAACGCTTCCAGCGGCCAAATCCGGCGTGCTGACGGCGGTGATGCTGGGAGTGGGGCGCGCCATCGGCGAGACCATGACCGTCATGATGGTCACAGGCAACGCGCCAGTGCTTGCCACGGGGCTGGGCAGCCTGTTCTCCCCTGTCCGCACCATGACAGCCACCATTGCCGCTGAGATGGGGGAAGTGGCGAACGGCAGTGTGCATTATCACACCTTGTTCTTCATCGGCATGGTCCTGTTCCTGATCTCATTTATTGTGAACATCATTGCATCCTCGGTGGTCTTCCGGGCCAAGAAGCGGGCAGAGAGGATCCTGTCATGACAAAGTTCCTCGCCCGCAATCGTCACACCGTTCAGCGGATCGGATATGGCGTCATCACCCTTATGGCTGTGATGACCGTCATCCCCATCGTTGGCACGGTGGTCTTTATTCTGTACCAGGGTGGATCGGCCATCTCTTTTGAGTTTCTCACGGGCTTTCCGCACGACGGCATGCGCGCCGGCGGCATTCTGCCTGCCATCATCGGCACACTTTATCTGACCATCGGCACGGCTGTGTTTTCGGTTCCGCTCGGGATCGCGGCCGCGATCTATCTCTCGGAATACGCCAAAGATAATCAACTGACCCGCATGATCCGCCTGGCCATCATCAACCTGGCTGGCATTCCTTCTGTGGTGTATGGATTGTTCGGGCTTGGTTTGTTCGTGCTCTTTTTGAAATTCGGCACATCCATCCTCGCGGCATCACTCACTCTTTCCATCATGACCCTTCCGGTCATCATCAGCACCTCAGAGGAGGCGCTGCGCGCCGTGCCGCAAGCCTTTCGCACGGTGAGTATCTCCCTTGGCGCCACCCGCTGGCAGACCATCAGCCGCATCATTTTGAAGGAAGCGCTCCCGGGCATCCTGACCGGGGTCATCCTTGGGCTGGAGCGCGCCGCAGGAGAGACCGCGCCCATTTTGTTCACCGGCGCCGCCTTCTTCCTGCCGCGGCTTCCGCAAACTCCCTTCGATGCCACCATGGCTCTACCCTATCACCTCTTCGTCATCTCCACCCAGGTGCCCGAAATGCCGATCCAGATCCAATATGGAACGGCGCTCGTCCTGCTCGTTTTTGTCCTGACCATGAACGTGATCGCAACCGTCATCCGCTCGCGGGCGAGAGCAAAAAGACAGTGGTAAAACATCAATGCGAATCGAAAATCTTAAATGAACAAGATCATTATTGAAAACCTATCTCTTCAATATTCCGACGGAACAGAATCCCTGCGGGATGTTAGCATGGGCATCCGCAAAAACGCGGTGACCGTGCTCTTCGGCCCGGCAGGCGGCGGGAAGTCCACCTTGTTACGCTGTCTCAATCGCCTGAACGACCTGACCGAAGTGAAGGCCAGCTCCGGGCGGATCCTGATCGACGGTGAAAACATCCTCGACCCCAAGGTCGATGTCATCGCCCTGCGGCGCAAGGTGGGCATGGTCTTTGCCCGCCCTGTTCCCCTGCCAATGAGCATCCGCGAGAACCTGACCTACGCTCTTGAGCTCGCGGGCGAAAAACGAAAATCAAAATTAGACGAAGCAGTTGAACGAAGCCTGAAACTCTCTGCCATTTGGGACGAAGTGAAAAATCGTTTGAACGACCCTGCCATCGCGTTATCCGGCGGACAGCAGCAGCGCGTCTGCCTGGCACGTGTGCTGGCGCTTCAACCTGAGATCGTTTTGTTAGATGAGCCCACGTCGGGGCTTGACCCCATCTCCACTGGCAAGGTGGAAGCGGCGCTCGATGAACTAAAGAAGGAATACACCATCATCCTTGTGCCGCACTCCGTGCAGCAAGCCGCGCGCACCGCCGACTACTCCGCGTTCTTTCTGACCGGCGAACTGGTGGAGTACGGAGAAGGAAAATCCTTCTTCACGAACCCCAAGAAAAAGAAAACCGAAGATTACATCATGGGCAGGTTCGGATAAAAAAAGTGCGGACATAAGTCCGCACTTTTTTTATCACCAAACTCTTTGTAAATTGGAGTTATCGCGCGGCCTGCGCCCCACCTTGGGCATATCGAGCCACTCGCCGTGGATCCTTACCCGCACCACATCCGCAGTAAAGTCTGAAGCGGTCAGACCGTTATTACTGAACAGGTATGATCCCACAGCGTAAATATCCGCCGGGACGCCCAGCTTTTCGAATCGGCGGATCTTCTCAGGGTTGAATCCGCCGGAGACGACGATCTTCACACTGTGACAAAATTCCCGCGCCGCATCTTTCCAAACCTCGGGCAGGCTCCAGTTTTCTGAAGCAGAATCCAATGCCTGGCGGATGTTGAACACCAGCCGCGGATTCACCCCGAGGTCGAGGTTCGGGTCACCGAGCGGCAGGACAGATACATCGCGCAGGGTTCCGCTTGTATCCAACCGCACGCCGTACAGTTTATATTTCTCCGCTTCTTCTTTTCTGCCCGCATCCATCAACTCACGATATTTGGCGAACATGGCATTTAACACCCGCAGGGAGTCACGCACAGAATCGTTGTTAAAGTCCACCAGCGCAATGCGCGGAATGTTCGCGGGCAAAATGCGCGAGAACTCCATCATGGCTTCGGCGGTATCACCGAGGAAGGATGCGATGGCGGCATGCGCCACCGTCCCGCCGCCCGCGCCGCCCCACCAATCTCCCTGCGCATCGGTCGAGACGAAAGGTCCCAACTGCTGGGAGTGGTCCATGTTGAATCTCTGCACGGCAATATTGTAGGCGTAACCATCCGAAGCCTGGACCTCATGCAGGTCAAAGCGGGCGGGGAAGAACAACACAGGTTTTCCGCGCGCGGCGGTCAGGGTTTCGTACACGTTGGTGGAAACGCGGCTGGAACGGGTGAGGATGCCGAGGGTCGGTGTTTCAAGCAGCGCAAAATCACGATATCTCCCGCGCACACGGATCACCGGCAGAACATTCATCGGGTTGCCGTCAGGAGACTCGGTCACATCCCCATCCTGCACGGCCCACACTTCCAGTTTGTCTGCGGTTTCCACAAAGCTGTCGTTCTCCCAATAACCGGTGCAGTGACGGAGCATCTCCAAAGACTTGTCTACGCCCACAATGACCGTCTTGCCCAGGCGGCGCGTGAACCATTGCATCTCCACTTCAATATCGCCCACTGCAATATCCTCCGGCGAAATTCCGGCAGGCAGGTTATGGTAATTGCCTGAATAGTTGTACCCCTCTTTGGATAATGCGCTCAACATGCGGTTGATGTTCTCGAAATATTTATCCGAGTACCAACCGCGGCGCATGCGTTCGATATCTAACTTAAAGGTTTCATTGGTCAGTCGTTTGCCATCAAATATGGACATATTTTTCTCAATTCGTTTATCGATCAAGGAGGAACGGATATTGCTTCATGCGACCGGGTCGGTCGACCGGACGATCTTCATGCCCGCCTCTGCAAAGCGGGCGTACGCATCATTCGCCGCGTCGGTATGGTCCACCACACCAGGCACCACCACCGGCGAGGAACAGTCTTCGAGCAGATAAACCTTTTCTGCCAACGAAGGGTCTGTGGCTTGGATGTCTTCAAGCAGGTCTGAGACCGTCCATGCCACGCAGTGACTCTTCGCCTGCCCGGCGATATACAGGCGATCTGAAGATCGAAGAGCTTCGATGAACTTCAGGTTATGCGTACCGAGGTCCTCACCCATGGGGCCCGCCAGCACTTCGGGCCCGATCACAGAGTAGTTTTCGGTAAATGGAAGGTCGCCTTTGATCTCGAACTCAGGCTGTGAAGTACGCGCCATGGCATGAAAGAAGATCGCCTCCTCCACTGCCGGCACGAGCGCGTGACCAATGCCCCCCAGCATGGCGTGATACGGCCAAATGGTGAGCGCGTACTTTCCCTTACGCTTCAACTCCCCGGCATAATGGATCATCATTTGCTGACCATATTCCGGCGCGATATTAAACCCGGGGGCAAGCGCGGGGTTAAAGATCCACCGTCCATTTTGCAGATCTTCAAGGTGAATATCGGTATACGGCGCGGGATGATTTCCATCCGCATCTACAAAGAAGCCGGGATGAAAGATCTGCTGGACCATGTGCGTGTCCATGGTGGCCGTGATGTGCGTAATGTTTTCCAGATTGCGGTAGATGAATTCACACAGGCGGATGTTATCTTCCACAGAGCCGCGCCCGCTGCGCCCGCCGACGAACAACTCAAAGTTTGGCTGGCAAAAAGTATTCTGCACATCGATCAGCAGCAGGGCGATCCTGCCGTTCGAAGCGGAAGCAGGCGTCAGGTGATGTTGACGCGCCCACTCGCGTGCCTGATCTGCGCGGGCGGCGTAATCCACTTTCCAGATCTCGCCGACGCGGGAATGGTCGAAAAAAGATGGAACAGGAAGTGTTTTCATATTATGGATAGTATAACGAAAAACAGGCTCCGCGTCACACTGGACCTGGAGCCTGTTTCGTTGTAAAGGAATTAAGCCTGCGGCTGGACGGTCTTGGCGCCGCTCCTGCCGATCGCCGTATTCCGTGTGAACAGGATCGTGACGATGAGCAGATAACCGAAGTAGCCGATCATCTCTGTCAGAGAGGGATTCCCGTTGTACCCAAAGAGGGTCTTGAGCAGTTGGCCAGAGACCGAGGTCTCATCCACGACCGGGTTGACATCCCACACATGCTCCACCACCGAGGGAATCCAATTGATCTCATTGAATTCGTGAATGCCATGCGCAACCAGCCCCGCCGCAAAGAGGATGAGCAGCAGGCCGGTAACTTGAAAGAAGCGGCGCAGGTCGAGGCGGACGGTGGTGGCAAGCAGTGACCATCCAAGCAGAATGGCCGTGCCAAGCCCAAGGACAACTCCAGACAAGGTTTGAATGAGGCTGCTGCCAAGGCTCTCGTTCCCTGCAAAGAAGGCCGCTGTGAGGAATAAGGCCAGTTCCACGCCTTCACGCACCACGGCGAAGAATGCCAGCCAGAAGATCGAGTTTCTTCCAGTTGCGTAACTTGCCGCAGCTTTGTTGACGCCTTCTTCAAGTTCACCCTTTAAGTTGCGAGCCTGACCACTCATCCAGAAGATCATCCAGGTCAGAATGCCCGCGGCGAGGAACATGGTAATGCCTTCATAGATCTTTTCGGCAGTGCCTTCGAGGCTCAGCCCTAAAAAGGTGAGCAGGATCGCGGCCAAAATGGAGACGCCGGCAGCAGCAAATGTACCAAGCCATAACGCGGGAGAGAGGTCAGTGCGGCGGATCTTGCGAAGCGCGCCAAGTACAATACCAATGATAAGAGCGGCTTCCAGTCCTTCACGCAGGGATAGCAGGTAAGTTGAGACCATTGAGTTTTCAACCTCGTGTAAATTGGGAATGAAAAACAGCCTATCTCTAGGCTGTTTTATTGAAAAAATTGTATCACGCGGGTCTGGAAATTGACAAGATATTTATCACATTTTTGATAAATATTAGTCATCACAAATAAGGTATGTAATGTCCAAATTAATCGAAAGCCTTACTTCTTGCCGGGACGCCTCTTCCCCTTTCCCTGATAGGCAGGGGCTTTGATCTCGATGAAGTCACACATGCGTTCATCCAACATACGGGTAATTATGCGCTCATCCACCAACCCTTGGTCCATATTCTCTTTTGCCAGCGTGATGACGGTTGGCAATTCTGCGATATAGCGGTAATTCAAAAGCTGGTGCAGTTTTTCGCGCGCCCAGGGAGTTGCAGATTGCGCGCCGAGGTCATCGAGCACCAACAACGAAGCAGTGCGCACCTCATCAAAACGGCGGTCATAGCTGGTACCTGAGTTTGGGCTGAATGCCGCACGCAAATGGTCGAGCAGGTCGGGAACCATCACAAAGAGCGGAGGGTCGCCCAGCCCGGCGCGGTAATTGGCGATCGCCGCAGCGAGGTGAGTCTTACCGCAGCCATAGGTCCCTTCGAAGACCAGCCAACCCTTCGGTTTCTCTGAAAATGCGTGCGCAATTTTGATTGCCCGTTGCAGTGACTTCATCTCTTCAGGGGCGAGTTTCTCTGCGATGCGCTCCTCAAAAGTGCCAAAGGTCTTTGAAGATAAAAGGTCCAGTGAAGACAATTCGGGGTGACTGGTATCTTCCATTGGGCGGCGATAGTCGGGTGCGCTAACCCGCACCACACTGACCAGGTCAGGGTCAGAAAGGCGCGAGCGGATGCGTGCCTCAACCTCATCCAATGCCAGGTTGGTCGTGATGACAGTTGACAGCTTGTTGATGTAGCGATAATTAACGATCTGGAATAATTTTTCCTGCGCCCAACCGGTGGCGTTCTGTGTGCCAAAATCGTCAAGCACCAAAAGCCGCGCGTTGCGGATCTGGTCAAAGCGCGCCTCAAAGGTCGTGTCTTCAGAACCATAGGCAAAGCGCAATGTGTCCAGCAGGTCCGGCACGGTCAGAAACAAAGTGGGCACACCCATGCTCACGGCAAAGTTCGCGATCGCCGCAGCCAAATGGGTCTTGCCGCAGCCATACCCGCCTTGCAATAACAGCCAGCCATTCAAATTTTGTGAATACATTCGGGCGTGATTAAACGCCTGCTCGATCGAACGAGCCTGCATATCACCAAGCCCTTTGCGCCCGCGCGGCTTGAAAGACTCAAATGTCAGTTCTCTTAATTCCTCAAGGTGACTCATCGCAAACAGACGGTCACGCACGCCATCGGTCACAGAGGCGCGGCGGCAGGGACAGATCTCCAGTTTTCCAAAATCCGCATGCCCCACCGGCACATCATGGCGCAAATATCCCACGCCCTGACAGTGCGGGCAGTTCGGGTCACCGGGTAGATCATTTTTTATCGGCGCGTTTGCGGAGCTGCTCGATCTTTCGGTCGACGCTCTGCTGGCCATTTTTTTTATCGTTTCGTCTATCTTGCTTTTCGGCACGGCCTTCTTCCTTCCAACGTTTTAAGATCGCTTCGATATATTTCCAATTACGCTTGTTATTCTCTGCAGACAACTTGATCGCATCTGCCAGCCATTCAGGTGAGTAGGCTTCCTCGGCGTCTTTCAATGTATCTGCGATCAAAGGGGTAAGCGGTCCAATATTCTCTTCATACAACTTGAAAGTGTTCGACCTGTCCTTCGGTGTAAAAATGCTCCCGGAAGACTCCCGCCAATTGCCCTTTGCGAAAGATTCAGCATTGAGCCGCCCGCGCGGTGAGTTGAGGAAGTAGAACACATCCGCCTCATTCTGCGCCTTAAGCAGGGTGCCGCGCTTTACGGCTTTTTCCAGCCCAAGCCGGATCTTCTTAACTTCCAAACCCAGGGACTTCGCCTCAAGATCCGCTTCTCTCAACGCGCGGAAATTTCCATCCATGTGATCGATACGCCAGATGACGTAAAGAGTCACTTTCAGTTCAGCCGCGTCATCGATATCCTTCAACAAATGGATGAACGAATCAGGCAGTTGAGTGAACGTTTCAGAGGAGGTGAACCCGGAAAATTTTTCCATGCTGTGAAAAGGCGGAGCCTCTTACCCTGCAAATTACTCGTTCGGTCTGAACACTCTGGTGGCCGCATTTTCGAACTTTGCCAATGCGCCGCGGAAGATCAATTCCACATCCCCCACCGGACCATTACGGTGTTTGGCGACAATGATCTGCGCCACATTCTGTTTCTCGCTCTCCTTCTCGTATTGGTCGGGGCGATAGATGAACATCACGATATCGGCATCCTGTTCCAACGAGCCCGATTCGCGCAAGTCTGAAAGCACGGGGCGCTTATCGGTACGCTGCTCCACGGCACGGGATAACTGCGCGGCGGTCAGCACAGGGACGTTCAACTCGCGCGCCAAAACCTTCAAACTGCGTGAGATATGAGAGACTTCCTGCACACGGTTGTCGTTGCGGGTGTCCCCGCCCATGAGCTGCAGATAGTCGATGATGATCAGGTCAATGCCGAACTCCATGTGCAGGCGGCGGCACTTGGTACGGAGCTGCAGCGGAGTGATGGCGGGCGTATCATCAAGATAGATATGCGTGTCAGAGAATACTTCGATGGCATGCGTGAACAATGGCCACTCATGCTCCTGCAATTGACCGTTGCGCAACCGCTGAGAGTCGATGCCGGTCTCTTGCGCGATCAAACGCTGCACCACCTGCTCATTGGACATTTCCAGCGAGAAAATAGCCACCTTCTTTTTGTGGGTCAACGCCGCGTTCTTGGCGATCGAAAGCAAAAAGCCGGTCTTACCTTGACCGGGACGACCAGCAATGATCAGCAGGTCCGAAGGCTGCAAACCTGTCAGCATTCTGTCGAGGTCGATGAAACCCGTTGGCACGCCATGGATCTCATTCGGGCGTTTTGCCAACTCATCGATTCGGTCGTAGTAGTCGCTCAACACTGATGAGATGGGCTGAAGGTCGTGCTTGAGCCTTCGCTCGCTGACATTGAAGACGGCTTTCTCCGCCTCGTTCATCACATCGTCAACGGTTGACGATTCATTGTAAGCAATGGACGCGATCTTATTCGCGGCATTGATCATCTTGCGTCGGATGGAGTGACCTTCAACAATGCGGCCATACGACTCGGCGTTCAGCGAAGAAGGCACCTGGTTGATCAGCGAGGTCAGGTAGGCAGAGCCGCCAACTTCAGCAAGTTGACCGCCACGGTCAAGCTCTTCAGACAAAGTCAACAGATCGATCGGGATTCGGTTTTCATGCAGATGCGTGAAAGACTCCCAGATCCATTTATTGCGGTGAATGTAAAAATCATCCGCATCCAGGAACTGGGCGATGTCGTAATAAACTTCGGGGTTAATTAACACCGCCCCTACAACTGCTTCCTCGGCTTCCCGGCTATGCGGGACTGACGTGGATGATGTGCTGGCAGGGACGGCGGAATTATCATCCCCATAGGGGGGTGGTTCGGGGAAATAATCTGTCATTGAGTTGTATCAGGTTGAAGTTTAGGATGAGTCGGGTTTATCTTTATCGGGGTTGTCAATATCCAACTTATCGATGAAGTCTTTGAAGACGGACAGTCTATCATTCCCTTCCTCGGTCAGAGGCGGAGGCGGAGACTTTCTGGCAGGGGCCGCGGGAGTGGTGGTTTCGGGCAGGTCCTGATCGGGCATGGTTCCCGCTGTATCCATCACGCTGGGGTGGACAAGGATCGGCACATGCGCCCGAACAGCGATGGCAATGGCATCTGACGGTCGTGAGTCAATATTGACTTCGCGTCCATCCACTTCGGCCACGATATTGCCGTAGAAGGTTTCATCCTGTAAACGAACGATCTCCACCCTTTGAATGCGGGCATTAAAGGCACCGAATACATTTCTGAGCAGGTCATGCGTCAGCGGGCGGGACATTTCCACCTGCTGCAGCGCAACAGTGATCGCTTCTGCTTCGTACGGTCCGATCCAAATGGTAAGGTAGCGTTCAGTGTTTACCTGCTTAAGTACAACGACGCGCGAAGGCGTCATCAAATGAACGCGGATACTATCGATAATCACTTCAATCATTTCTGACATGGGGCAACTCCAGTGCGCCTATTTTAGCATAAATAAAACAGGCATTGTGAGAATGCGATCATATAAAATTGGGTTTGCAAGAATAAGAAAACACGGCTATAATCCGCCTCGCTCAATTCGGGGCGTGGCGCAGCCCGGCTAGCGCGCTTGCATGGGGTGCAAGAGGTCGGAGGTTCAAATCCTCTCGCCCCGACAGCATCTAAAGAACCGTTCCAAAAGGACGGTTCTTTTTTTATAACACGGATACCATGAACCCGGACGAAGAACCCAGGCGATCTCAACTTAACAACCAATCCATCACCAGCCTGTTGCTCGGTGTTTTGACCTTCATCACTTTTTGCATTGGCTGGCTGCCCTTCCCATTTACAGGGTTGATCTGTTTTCCAGCCAGCCTGCTGCTTGGCATCCTGGCGCTCATCTTTGGACTGATCTCACTGGGCAGGATCCGCAGGCACAACGAAAGCGGACGTCCGCTGGCGTGGACAGGAATTATCATTGGGGGATTCGTATTCTTATGCATGCTGTGCATGGTGATCGCACTCGCATCGTTCCTGATGGTCGCTCCAGACTCCATTCCCCTTCCACCCTTCCTTGATAAATATCAGATCTAAAAGGGGTCACTTGCGCAACTATCTCCTCTCGGTTATCCTTGCAAACGGGAGTGGTTAGGTCCCGGTGGGTCTCCTGGTCTTCAACACCTGTGGCGGGTCGCGTTGCGGGCCGCGGTGGGTTCGACTCCCATCCACTCCCGCCTACAATCTGGACGATGGACGATCAGCAAAATCATCGTCCATCGTCCATCGTCTGATTTTATAAAGGTAACTTATGTCAATTCCCGAAACTGAAGTTCTAACCGGTTTGGTGGCGCGTATTTTTCGCATTGAAGATGTGACCAGCGAAGACCCCCGCAGGGGATTCTTCCTTCGCTATCGTGGACAATTGATCGAAGAAGATTCCGCCGTTCTTTACGATCGGCTGGCTGATTCGCTCGCCCCACATGGGGTCCAACCCCTGTTCAGGGTCGAAGAGGGACGGCAGGTCATTCGCCTGGCGATCAAACCACCCGAGCCCCCAAAAGACAACATCAATACGAACATCATCCTTTTCGTGCTGACCGTCTTCAGTGTGATGCTTGTTGGCGCCCAGCCCGAGGGACCGATCCCCGATGATTTTTTGGGTCAGTTGCTTGCCCTTGCAAAAAGCATCCTGACCGGCTGGCCCTTTGCGTTGAGTCTGCTTGGCATTTTACTGGCGCATGAACTGGGACATTATTTCATGAGCCGCCATCACAAAACGCCGGCCACACTCCCCTACTTCATTCCCTTCCCATTCAGCCCGCTCGGGACAATGGGCGCGGCGATCCTTATGCGCGGCACGCCCAAGAACAAGCGCGAGCTGTTTGACATTGGTGTGGCGGGACCGATCTCCGGTTTGGTAGTGGCCATCCCTGTTTTGTTTTTGGGGCTATCCCTTTCCACGCTCGGCAGGATCGACCCGAGCCCAAACGGCTACATCGAAGGCAACTCACTGCTTTATTTATTCGCCAAGTTCGTGACCTTTGGACAACTCCTGCCTGCTCCGCTTGAGCCGCAGGGATTTTCCTACTGGCTGCAATATTTTTTCACGGGACGTCCCGTTCCATTTGGCGGGCTTGATGTCTTCATTCACCCCGTTGCCTTTGCAGGCTGGGCGGGAATTTTAGTGACAGCGCTCAACCTCATTCCGCTTGGCACCCTGGACGGCGGGCATGTGATCTACGGTCTGTTCGGCGACAAGGCCAAGAAAGCCTTTCCCTTCATCGTAGGCTTGCTCCTCGTGATGGGATTTTTCTGGAGTGGATGGTGGTTGTGGGCAGCATTATTGTTCTGGCTGGGACGGGTCGGCGCAGAACCACTCGATCAAATCACCGAGCTTGACCCCACCCGCCGCGGACTTGCCTACTTTATGATCGTTGTCTTCTTTTTAGTCTTCATGCCCGTTCCATTCATGACACTTGCCCAATGAAAAAAATTATCCTCTTCACCCTCCT
>Ga0268298_10002642_pt1 | contig 19424 bp, 12 predicted proteins | sample WWTPWeurt_MetaG_FD_194462 | JGI IMG/M metagenome (GOLD analysis project Ga0268298, IMG submission 194462) | Activated sludge microbial communities from WWTP in Nijmegen, Gelderland, Netherland - WWTP Weurt | ecosystem: Engineered > WWTP > Aerobic digester > Activated sludge | place...
CGATTTGTTGGGAGATGCAGTGCCCCTTTCCATCTTTCCGATCCTTGGGCTGTCTTACGTATCCTTTCAAGTGATCTCTTATCTGGTTGACGTTTCTCGTAACGGTAACTCCACAGAATTGAACTTTGTGAATTATGCTGCCTATTTATTGTTTTTTCCCAAACTTGTCTCTGGACCTTTGGTCAAATACAAACAATTTAAAGACCAGCTGTCCAATCTATCTTTCGATATGGACGGAGTTGCGGCTGGTTTGCGACGTATATTGTCCGGTGTGGTGAAGAGATTGCTTGTCGCCAACCCATTGGGGGTGGTCGCAGATTCAGTTTTCAACCTGCCAACCGCCAATGTGGCCCCTCATTTTGCATGGCTGGGGTTGATCGCATATACTTTGCAGATATTTTTTGATTTCTCAGGGTATACAGATATTGCCATTGGCCTGGCAAAGATCATGGGAATTAATTTGCCCGAAAACTTTAATTTTCCCTACATTGCCCAAAGCGTGGGGGAGTTCTGGCGCAGATGGCATATGACGTTGTCTGGCTGGTTTCGTGAATATGTATTTTTCCCCTTGGAACGCAACCGTACACGATTAAATAATCAACAAGTTAATATCTTCATCGTGTTCTTTTTGACCGGATTATGGCATGGCCTGACGCTTAATTTCATCGTATGGGGTGCGCTTCATGGAATTATGATCGCATTGGAGAGTTTGGGGGGCGGACGATGGCAGAAGCAAATTTGGCAGCCGTTCAGACACTTGATCACCATGGCAATTGTTATGTTAGGATGGGTCTTCTTTCGTTCGGCGAACCTTGGCTACGCCATGGAATTTATCGGGCGTTTAGCGGGGAATACAAATGGCTTGACCACCCTGCCTTTTAGCCTGACCCGGCCGCTGCCATTCATAGAGCCGTCTTTTGTCATCACCCTGGTCTTTGCGGTGATCTTTTCGCTCCCGGTAGGTCAGATATGGCAGAAAATTCGCGGCGGCTTTGAGAGTCGTGTTTTGATTTTTCAATTCGTAGAAGACATAATGCTTTTGGCTCTTTTTCTGCTCGCCATTGGTTCCTATCTGAGCGGTTCTTTCAAACCGAATATTTATGCGGCATTCTAATACCGCACAAAACAGAAGGGCAGGAAAATTCCTGCCCTTCCGGTGAGTTTACTTTCCTAACCTTCCACGTTCCACTTCGATCAAATCTGCTTCCAACTTCTTGAACAGCGGACCAGGCTGATTTAACTTCTGTCCGGGTTTCAGGTCGCTGGGTTTCCACTGCAAGCCTTCAACCGGTTTGTATCGCAGCACCTTATGTGTGCCGATGTCATCGGTCACTTCTTCAGTATATTGCTCGCCGAAGAGCGAAGTCTCGTAGCCGAAGAATCCGTGCAGGCGCTCGGAGGTGAAGGGGATGAACGGCGCGAACATGACCTTCAATGAGTCAATGGCTTTCAAGGCGGTGTAGATGGTCTTGGCAGCGCCTTCTTTGTCGGTCTTCACCGCGCTCCAAGGTGCATTGACGTCAAGATACTGGTTGACAGTGGTGGCGAGTTTCATCGTCTCGCTCAGGGCTGAACGCAGACGCATCGCATCGAGTTCGGCACCTACAGAGTTGAATCCAGCTTCGATTGTGGCGAGCAGTTCCAAGTCTGCGGGGCGAAGCGTGGTTGTGTCCACATCTGGCGCGTGCCCTTCCCAATGTTTGTAGCAAAACGAAAGCACGCGGTTCGCGAGGTTGCCCCAGGTCGCTACGAGTTCGTTGTTGTTGCGCGCCACGAATTCTGCCCAATCCCAATCGCTATCTTTGGCTTCGGGCATGTTTGCCGTTAGATAATAGCGGATGGCGTCGGGGTCGTAGCGGGTGAGGGCATCGCGTCCCCAGACCGCCCAGTTGCGCGAACCGCTGATCTTCTGCGACTCAAGATTCATGAATTGATTGGCAGGCACATCGAACGGCAAGATGAGCGGCGCGTTTTGTTCGCCCGCAAAGAACTCCATGAACGCGCTGCCTGCGCCCATCAACTCGGCGGGCCATTGTGAAGTGTGGAAGAAGATGTTGTCTTTGCCAATGAAGTGGAATTGCTTCGCGGCGGGGTTGATCCACCAATCGCGCCACGCCTCTTTCGCGCCCGATAACTGTGCCCACTCGATTGGAGCGGAGAGATAGCCGATAACGGCTTCGAACCACACATAAAGCACTTTGGTCTTCCATTGCGGCTCATCGACGGGAACGGGAATGCCCCAGTCGAGGTCGCGGGTGATGGAACGGGCTTTCAAGCCTTCGCTTTCGATCTTGCGCAGAGACTCACCCAAGACCGTGTCACGCATGTGCTCGGAGCGCGATTGCAAAAACTCCTTGACCTTCGGCTCGAGTTTGGAAAGGTCAAGATAGAAATGTTCGGTGTCGCGCAATTCAAGCGCGCCGTCGCCCGTGGTGGCACGCGGATTGATTAACTTCTCCGGCTCAAGCACGTTACCGCAGCGGTCACATTGATCTGAGCGCGCGTTTTCGTAGCCGCAGATGTAGCATGTCCCTTCCACATAGCGGTCGGGCAGGAATTTTCCCGCGCTGGGGGAGTACCACTGCTTGCTGAACTCACGATAGAGATAGCCGTTCTTCTGCAAGGCAAGGAACATTGCCTGCGAAACCTTGAAGTGATTGTCGCTGTGGGTGGTGGTGTACAGGTCGTAGGTGATACCGATCTGCTGGAACAACTCGATGAAGCCTTCGTGGAAAGATTTGTACACTTCTTCAACGGGCTTGCCGAGTTTGTCCGCGCTCATGGTGACGGGCGTGCCGTGCGAGTCGGTGCCGGTGATCATGAGCACCTTGTTGCCCTTCAAGCGGTTATAACGAGCGAAGATGTCACCGGGTAAATGTGAACCCGTGATATTGCCCACGTGAATTTCAGCGTTGGCGTAAGGCCAGGCGACGGCTACTAGAATGGTTTCAGACATGGTGGAACTCCGTTCCTCGATATTCGGGATTGGATATTCGATGTTCGAATATCGGCTCTTCTCAAACAAAAAGGCTGTCCGCGAAATGGACAGCCCGGTTTTTCTGGGTTGAAAAACTATGCTTTCCACTTGGCGCAGCAGGACATTTCCATTCGCATCATGCGCATGGCCATGGTCATTGGCACCATTGGGTAAGCGGGTTTAAAGTTCATGCTGCAATTTTAGGCGAGGGATATGGGTTTGTCAACCGTCGAGCAGGTTGCTCGCACGACAAACTGGTAAGAATTAATTAACGGATATTATACAGGCGCAAGTTTTTTTCTCATCCTTTGGGTGGCAAAGAGAGCGACAAGGATGATGAATGTTGTCCCGAGGCTCCACAGGTCTTTGCCGGTAAGGGCTTGTTGTGCCAGAGCAAAAAAGGAGAACAGGTCTAGGACGATCAAAAAGAGGATGGCGGGAATGTAACTGCGACGCTTTTCCACCAGGGTTCCGAGGATCCAGATCACCGGCAGCATGTAAAGAATCTGATCGTAGGCCCAGAGATAAAGTGTGGAAACAAATGCTATAGGAATAATGAAGTTGAAGATCTGCCAGTTGGTCATCTTAAGACGGCAGCGCCAAAGATAATATGATGTTCCGCTGAGCAGGGTTAACATGGCTGCTGTGCCGAGATTGTAATAACAGGTCGAATTTCCATTGCAAGCCAGGTAGGAAAAACTCCATACATTGGGTTGAACCCCCAAACGACGGTCAAAGGCAGCCTGGCTGCTTTGCTGAAAACTGGAGACCCAGTTCGTATCGAGAAGCAAGCCTATTAAAAGCAGCGCAATACCACCTACAGTAATTCCAGCAATGGCTTTCCAATCCCTTCTTAAAAGGAAGACCAAGCCGATTAACAGTAACAGGGTGATCCCTTGGGAGGGTTTGAGCATGGTCAGCGAAAGCAATAACCCGGCAGCGAACGACTGTTCCCGGTCCAGAAAATGAAGCGCACCAAACACGAATAGTAATGTCAGCGGACCGAGGGACCCGATCTGCAGAGTCAAATAGACTGGCCCAAAAAATGATAGGAATAGAACCGCCGGGACCAGTAACCGCTGATGAGATTCGCTTCTCCATCGACCGAGGAGAGCGAACACAACGAAAGCGATAGCCGTTTGGCTGAGAATCTGCCAAATAAAATAAGCCTCCCCAACCGGAAGTAATCCAAGAGGGATCAAAAACACTGCGAGTGGAAGCGGATAAAGGAAGGTGGGCTCGCGCGGTTCCACTTCACCATAGTTGGCATGGCCTTCGGCCCACTGCTCTGCATTGTAGGGGCTTTGACCGTCCAGTAGTAATCTGCCTGAAAGCCAGAATACGAAAAAATTGGCGCTGGTATAGTTTTGCCTTTCAAGGTTTTGCGAGGCTCGCCAAACGAACAAGGCTCCCAACATTATCAGAGTAAGCAAGGTGGAAATAATTTTTGTAACCGGTTTCATATTTGTGTTTCGACACAATTATAGCGGAACCGATTTGCGTAATTGTAAGATTTTTCGTAAAAGCGCCATGCTATACTCACTTTGTTAGACAATTTCCATTTTTTGGATGGAGTATCCCATGTGGTACAAGCAACGATCCATGTACCTGTACGGTCTATTAGGAGGGATTGCGGGCTTAATCTTGCTTTTGGCTGGTCTCCAACTGGAGTTTAGCCGGCATCATCTTCCCCTGGAAATATGGTCCTTCTTATACTTGCAACGTACAGAGCCGATGGTGTTTATGTTGTACCTTGCCCCGGTAGTATTGGGGACCATGGCAGGATTGGCCGGATTACAAAGGGGCATGGCTGCTCTGGTGATGCGTGGAAAAAAAGAATGGGAGATCGTTTTTGATGCGATTTCAGACCCGATCTTTCTGGTTAATAGGGACGGAAGAATTTATCGTTGTAATCATGCTGTGGTGGATAAGCTTAATGTCCATTTTGGAAAGGTGATCGGGCAGCCTTTAACCTCCTTGAAGGGAATGAGCGCTCTGGACCTGACCAGGCCAGGCGTGGAATTCGAGTGGCTTGATCGATTGTATGAGATCGCAGTATTGCCGGTGGATGTTGCTGCAACGGAGCCGTTATCGCTCCTCATTTTGCATGACATCACAGAAAAGAAAAAGGTTGAACTTGAGATCAAGCGCCAGAAACAATTCTACGAAACTTTGATCTCGAACAGCCCGGTGTCCATTGTGGTACTGGATAGTGATGAGAAGATCATCTCCTGCAACCCGGCCTTTGAAAAACTGTTTGGATATAAAGCGGATGATGTGAAGGGTGTGCGCCTTGATACGCTCATCACCACCCAGGAAAGCCGGATGGAAGCCGAGCAGTATACCCAACAAGTGATGCAAGGAATGGTGCACTTCATCGGCAAACGCCGCCGATGGGATGGTTCTTTAGTGGACGTGGAAATTTCCGGTGTGCCTGTGATCGTCGAAAACGAAAAGGTGGGAGCGTTGGCGATCTATCACGATATTTCAGAGATCGTCCGCGCGCAGCAGGAGGCGGAACAAGCCAATCGCTCGAAGAGTGAGTTCCTTGCAAACATGAGCCATGAGATCCGCACTCCAATGAACGGCGTAATTGGCATGTTGGAACTGGCTTTGGACACTCCGCTCACTTCAGAGCAACAGGATTATTTGCAGACGTCACTTAAGAGCGCCGAGGCGCTGCTCTCCCTTTTGAACGACATCCTTGATTTTTCAAAGATCGAGGCCGGTAAACTGGACTTGGAAGCGATCAATTTCAATTTGCGGACCACGATCGAAGACGTGGGATATACGCTTGCCAGGCGCGCTCAAGATAAAGGGATAGAACTGGTTTGCCTTGTTCACCCTGACCTTACCCACACGTTGCGAGGCGATGCCGGTCGCCTGCGCCAGATCTTGATCAACCTCACCGGGAATGCAATCAAGTTCACGCACCAGGGTGAGATCGTCATACGCGCCGAACTGCTTGAAGAAACCGAGACTACCACGCGGATTCACTTCTCTGTGCAGGATACCGGCATTGGTATTCCGCAGGAACGTCAGGCTGCCGTTTTTGACCGGTTCACCCAGGCGGATGGGTCCACTACCAGAAAGTATGGGGGGACAGGCCTGGGTCTTGCAATATCCAGGCAACTAGTTGAGGCCATGAACGGTGTTATTGGACTCAAGAGCGAGCCCGGAGTGGGTAGTGATTTCTGGTTTGAGATCCCCTTTGAAAAAATATTCACTGAGGCAGTAGTCCAGCCCAAATCTGCCGCCGAAGATGTGGACTTGCATTTTGCGCGCATCCTTGGGGTAGATGACAACCAGACCAACCGCACCGTCCTTTCCAGAATGGTGGAGGGATTTGGGTGCCGCATCGATACAGCTGCCAGCGGTGCGCGCGGCATCGAGATGCTTCATCAGGCCATCCGGAGCGGAGATCCTTACCATGTGGTCCTGCTTGATATGCAAATGCCAGGCATGGACGGCGAACAGACCGCCCGCGCCATCAAAAGCGATCCATTGGTGAAGGATGTCAAAGTGGTCATCCTAACTTCAATGGGCAAGCGCGGCGATGCGTCACGCCTGGAAGCGCTGGGTTGCTCCGGCTACCTGCTCAAACCGGTCAAGCAGCAGATGCTTTATGAAGCGTTGCTGGCCGTTCTCAACCGCAAAGAAGAGGATAATTCCGGTATTGTGACCCGGCATGTGATCTCCGAAAAACGCGCCACAGGCCGGCGCGTTCTGCTGGCCGAAGATAATGCCATCAACCAAAAGATCGCGGTCGCGATGCTGCAAAAAGGCGGCTACTCGGTGGATGTGGCCGAGACCGGAAAAGAAGCCTTTGATAAAGCGGTCTCCAACGGGTACAGCGCGATCCTGATGGATGTTCAAATGCCGGAGATGGACGGTTATGAGGCAACCCATCATATTCGCGATTGGGAGTCCGGGCGAAATCGCCATATCCCCATCATCGCCATGACCGCTCACGCCATGAAAGGTGACCGCGAGAGATGCATCGAAGCGGGCATGGATGATTATGTCACCAAGCCCATCGAGTCGCGCATTGTTTACAATGTCCTGGAGCGTTGGATGGAAAGCCTTGCCGCGCTGGAGGAACCCAAACCAGTCACTCTGGATGATGCGAACTTTGTCTTAAACGACATGGGGGATGGCCTGTTCGGCGAGGAACCTTCAACCGCTTCCTTCCGGGCCGAGGAATTGGAGCCGCTCTTTGAGCCGCCTCTTCCGCCCGAAATTCCTGTAGACCTCGAAGCCGCACTCTACCTCTTTGACAATGACCGCAAGTTCATGACCGAAATGACCATGGATTTTCAGTCCCACCTTCCCGGGCGGATCACCGAGATCAGATCAGCCTTTGCAGATGGCGACATCAACCGACTCTATCGGCATGCTCACACGCTCAAAGGTATTTCGATGAACTTCAAGGCTCTGTATCTATCCGAGTTGGCTGCCATGTTGGAGCAACTATGCAAGCACGAAAAACTTTCCAACGCCCCGGCGTTGATCGAAATGCTCGAAGCGGAAACTGCCCGTGTGCTGGATTATCTTAATAAAAATCTCTTGAATTCAGGAGGAACGAAATGATACGAGTATTGGTCATTGACGATGAGCCTGTCAACCATCAACTGGTTGCCAAGGCTCTGGAATCGTTGGATTGCCAGATCTCCTATGCGGAGGATGGAACCACGGGCGTTACCCGCGCCCGCACCTTGAAACCGGATATCATCATCACCGACGTGATCATGCCAGATATCAACGGCTATGAGGTGACACATTTGTTGCGCCGCGAACCACAGTTCAGCGCCACGCCGATCATTGTCCTTACTGCCCAGGCAGGCCTGCAAGATAAGCTTAGAGCCTTTGAAGTCGGCGCGGATGATTACCTGAGTAAACCGTTCGAACCCGCCGAACTGCTTGCCAGGGTTCAATCCCTTGTGCGCCGGGCGGAATTGCTCCATTCGGCCGTTGCGACCAAAGGGCCCGCGCAAATGGCCGAAGTGATCGCAGTTCATAGTTTACGGGGCGGAACGGGTTGTTCCACATTGGCTGTTAATTTGGGTTTGTCTATGGCCGCCTTGTGGTCTGATACCATCCTGCTTGATCTGACGATGACCGCTGGTCAGGTGGCCTTGATGCTTAACAAGAATCTCCGCCGTACCTGGGCCGATATTTCCCGCTTCAAATCGGGTGAGTTGGATATGGAGATCCTTGGCAGCGTCATCAGCAGCCACGAGGCGGGTCTTTCCTTCATCGCCGCTCCTACTTTCCCGGATGAAGGCGATTTCCTGCGAGGTGAAACTCTCACTTGGGCTATTTCCATTCTCAAGGAGCATTATCAATACATCATCCTGGATCTGCCGCATGACTTTAGCGAGATCTCCTTGAGCGCGCTGGATGCAGCGGATGTGGTTCTAATGGTCGCTTCGCCGGATATGGCCTCGGTTCGCGCCTCCGCCGCAGCGCTGGATGCCTACGGAAAACTCGGCTACCCGACAGAAAAGATCAAGCCTGTGTTGAACGCCACCTTCCCGCGTTCCAGCCTGGCAAAGGATAAGGTCGAGGCTGCGCTGGGAATGGGTTTTGTCGCTTCCATTCCCTACGTAGTTGACACTGTTCTGGAAGCCATCAACCTCGGGCGGCCCCTGGTGCTGGATAAACCCAAAGAGAATATTTCAGCGTTGCTTGAAGACTTTGCGTTTTTCCTAAGCAAGCCTGAGCATAAAAAATCGAAGCCTGAAAATCCTTCCGAGGCATGGCTGCGGGTTTACAAGCGATATCAGGATAGGAAGAAATAAGCCAATAAAAAAAGAGCCCCGAATAAAAAGTTCGGGGCTCTTTTCTATTTCAGCAAGTCTTTCAACTTCGCAAAAGGCGAGTCGGATTCTTCTGGCCGGTGTCCGCAATCCTTCTCGTTCAAGTTCTGCCCGCATTGCGGACAGAGGCCTTTGCAATCCGGCTGGCAAAGGGGATTGATGGGAATTTCAAGCAGCGCATATTCGCGCAACAATTCTTCCACATCAAGGTGGGCATCCTCCGGCAGCAGCAGATCGGATTCGGTGACGGAGCGCTGGTCGAACGCGTACATCTCGGTGAACTCCCAATCGAGTTCCTGCTCGAAGTCTTTGAGGCAGCGCGAGCAGTTGAGCGTGGTTTCCGCCGAGAAGTTCCCCTGCGCGATCAGCCCCTGCGGCGTCTTGCCGACATTTACCAGCCCTTCGAAGTTTCGCAGTTCAAGGTCATCGCCAAGGACCGCCTTCTCGAGATCAAATGGGAAATCGTGGTTGTAACCGATCTCCTCATGGATGATAAAGCCGACATTAAAGCGAAAGGGTTTTCGTGGATTGGTCATGGGGATTCAAAGTTTGGAACAAGAGTTGAGAAAAGAGTGTCAGTTGAATTTTTTTTGCATGTCATTGCGAGGGGGGCGAAGCAATCCTGCAATTTTCACCGGAAATTGCTTCGCCAGTTTTGTGCAAGCAAGAACGGCGGCTCGCAAAGACATACCATTATGTGTTTTGCAGGCAGACCTTAGATCTTGCGATCCACAATATACCTGGCCAGATTCTCCAGCGCATCGCGTTCGGCGCAGGTCTCGACCGTATTCAAACTGGCAAGGGCGCGCTCCACATGTTTCTCTGCTTCATTCATGGCGAGTTTTGCTGCGTTGCTCGCGCGGATGTTATCCACCAGGTGGGTCATGTTGTCATGGTGGGTCCACCCGCCGTTAGGCAGCGACTGGATGTCCGTATCGTTCGGGTTGGCCTCGGCGTAGTAAATGGCTGGAAGGGTCACCAGGCCATTCAACAGGTCCGAGCCGAGCGGTTTACCGACTGTGGATTGCTCGCCGACAAAGTCGAGGATGTCATCCACGATCTGGAAGGCCATGCCGATCTCATATCCAAAAACGCGCATGGCTTCGATGGTGGCATCGGTGGCCGGGCTGACCATTGCAGCGGCGCGGGAAGTCATCTCGAAAAGTGAAGCGGTCTTGGCGTAAATGCGCTTGTAGTAATTGTCACGGTTGATCACGCCGCGCGAACTGAACATCTGGGTCAGTTCGCCGTTGACGATGATGGCCAGCGTATCGGAGAATAGTTTCATCAGGGGCAGGTGGTCTGTGTCGGCGGCCAGTTTGGCAGCGCGCGCAAAGAGGAAGTCGCCGGTCAGAACCGTGGCAGGCGGCGCCCAGCGTGCATTGAGCGTGGGCATGCCGCGGCGCAACAGGGCGCCGTCGATCAGATCGTCGTGGACGAGGGTGGCAGTGTGAAGCAACTCGACGGCTGCGCCGAGGGTGACGAGTTTTTGCAGCGGGGCCCCCAGCATGTTTCCGACGAGCAGGCCAAGGGTCGGGCGGACGCGTTTGCCCCCGGCTGCCAGCAAATGTTCGAGCGCGGCGCGCAGGTCCGGGTGGGCCTCGTTGGCCTGGGCTCGCATTCGTTCTTCTACTAGTTTTACTTCTTCCGTTACGGGTGAAATGAAGGTTACAGCGTTCAAATTACTCTCCCCATGCAAAGAGGCGCGCGGCATTGGATGTGGTTTGGGCGGCGATCTCGGCAGGGCTTTTGGAATGGATTTCTGCTATTTTATCAGCAATATGGCGAACAAAGGCAGGTTCATTCCGTTTGCCCCGATTCGGCACGGGCGTGAGAAAGGGTGAATCGGTTTCGATCAGGATTTTGTCAAGGGGAATTTGTCGCACGATCTCCCGCTTTTCATCCGCAGTTTTATAGGTCACCGGGCCGGTCACACCGATGTAAAAATTCAGTGCCAGCGCCTTTTGGGCCGTTTCGAGCGTGCCGTTGAAGGAGTGCAGTACACCAGGTTTTTCGCGTAGAAATCCGGATAGGCCCTGTTGCCACTCGGTCAGGATCTCCAGTAAATCTACCGAAGCCTGCCCAACCCAGGCGTCGCCCTCCTCGCGCATGTGAAGCACCACAGGTTTGTTCACCTCTTGCGCGAACTGCAACTGGCGTTTGAGCGTTTCGCGTTGAATGGCGCGTTTTTCCGGCTCTTTTACCCAGTAATAGTCGATGCCGATCTCGCCGATCGCCACCACCCTGGGGTGACCGGCCAGCGCCTTCACTTTTTGAAAATTGGCCTCTGAAAATTGATCCAGGTCGGTGGGATGAAACCCGACGGCTGCGTAGATCCTGTCGTTTGACTCGGCCAATTTCATCGCTTCTGCGCTGGACCTGTGCTGGAGTCCGGGCACCAGAATTTTGACCAACCCTTCGGCCTCCGCGCGTTGGATCACTTCCGCGCGGTCGGGGTTGAATTTGTGGTAGTCGAGGTGGCAGTGGGTGTCTGTCAGTTGCATAGCGAGGCGATTATACCCAAAGCCAGCACAGACTCGCCCCCAGACCTTCGCAGATGGAAATCAAAAAGTGACAGCCACTTTCAAAGTGGCTGTCACTTCGTTTTTTTCGTTATTTGCTACCTGTCTACTTAATTCCCGCTACCTTCAACCCATCTTCCAAAATAGCCTTCACCTTGTCGCCGTGGCGGGTTTCGCAATACACGCGCAAGATCGGCTCCGTGCCCGAGAAGCGGATCAACATCCAGCCGCCGTCTTCGAGTTTGAATTGGAATCCGTCCACTGTGATGACCTCGGTCACTTTCAGGCCGCCAAGCGTGGCGGGATAATTATTGCGGATGATCTGCTTGCGGGTCTCGTGGTCGCCGCTAAAGGGGCTGTCGATGCGGTCGTAGTAATATTCGCCGCCCACCTTGGCGAACAAGTCCTTGAGCAGACCGGTCGGTTTCTTGCCGGTCTTCACCATGAAGTCGAGCATGTACAAACCCGCCAGAATGCCATCGCGTTCCGGCACATTGCCGCGGAAGGCAAAGCCGCCCGATTCCTCGCCGCCGATGAGGGCATTGGTCTCGGTCATCTTGGGGGCTACATATTTGAATCCCACCCCGGTCTCATGGACGGGCACGCCGTAGATCTCGCCGAGTTTGTTCAGCATGCCGGTCGTTGAAAGCGTCTTGACAATATCGCCGCGCTCGCCGCGGATCTCAAGCAGGTAATACGCCAGCAGGCCGTACACCCGCAACTGGTTGATGAACTCGCCGTTCTCATCGCCGATGCCGCAGCGGTCCGCGTCACCGTCGGTGATAAGCAAAATATCGGCCTGGTTTTCCACGGTCGCCTTCAATCCCACGTCAATGTTCGGGCGGATGGGTTCCGGGCGTTTCATTTCAGGGAACGAGGGGTTGCGGACGTCATGGATCTCGATCACCTTCGTCTTGCCGCCGCTGAGCAGCCGGGTGAACCAGCCCGCGCCATTGCCCCACATCGCATCGACCACCACGGTCAGGCCGGCGTCTTTGAGCGGTTGCAGGTCGATCAGACCGTCACGGGTGAGATGCTCGATGTACGGCGCGGCCGCATCGAATTTGACGATCTCGCCCGCAGCGATGGCTTCCTTGAAATCCTTGCGCTTCACCTCTTTGACGTCATCGGGGATGCCCGCTTCGATCTGTTTCAAACCTTCAGGGTCGATCGCTCCACCCGTCGCATCGCGGACCTTGAAGCCGTTATCGGTCGGAGGGTTGTGACTGGCTGTGATGTTGACCGCGCCCGCGGCTTTCTTATCCACCACGGCATAGGCGATCACAGGGGTGGGTGTGGCGCCATCCGTCAGATAAACCTTTAAACCGTTCCCGGCCAGCACCTCTGCCACAGCAGCCGCAAAATTCTCTGAATGGAAGCGTTTGTCGTGACCGACCACGATCCACTGTCCCTGACCTGCTTTTGAAAGGATGTAAGCAGCGAAACCCTGCGCGGCGCGGCGCACATTGTCGAAGGTGTAATCTTCTGCGATCACTCCACGCCAACCGTCCGTGCCGAATTTTATTTTTTGTGCCATGCATGTTCTCCTAAAAGAATAATAATCTCGCGATTATATCATCCGAAAAAAAGGAACTCCGGGCTCAGCCCGGAGTTCAACATTTACGGAGTGGGGGTGACTTCAATTGTCGGTGGAGGCAGGGGGGTAGGGGTGAAGGTTTCCACTGGAACCAGGGTCGGTGTGATGGTGCCTGTCTCAACAGGTGGGGTGGAGGTTGGGACAAATGTCGGCGTCGGAGGTGCAACCCCGGACATTAAAATTTGCCATGCGATCTCCAGGTCGCCTGAAGCGATCACAGGGAAATCCGGCAAATTGCCGAGTGCCATATCCAACCGGGTAATCGCCTGCGCCAGGACGGTATCGTCCGTCTCGGACTGCAATTCTGCCAGCAGGTCTCTTGCAGTTTGTACATCCACCCTGGCCAGGCCGAAATTGCTTTGCGAAAGATACAACCGCCCGCGTGCAAGGATATCCAGCGCGCGTGTGAACATCACCTCGTGTTTCAACTCCATCAACATGACATCGTTATTGACCTGTAGTTGCGCTTCCAGTGCAGCCTGCATCTCGCCCAATGTTTGAATGGATGCCGTATGTGCCTCCACTGAACCTTCGAGCGTAGTCAGGCGCGAATTCACCTCGTCCAATTGCAAATGCAGAGCCGCAACCTCGTTCTCCAGTTGGACGATCTGCGCGCTGTTCTGTTCCACCGGGGCGATGAATGTATTTTGAATATAAGGCAATCCGAAATATAACAATGCGCCGATCCCCACGATGAGGATCGTTAGCAGGACCAGACGCACCAAGGCACGCAGGAAGAACAGGAACGCCAGCCACATGCGTTTGAAGAAGGAATCTTTCTTCTGGGGAGGCGTTGACGCGGGCTGACTCTGCTCCACAAAAACCGGCGGCGCTTCCTGCTGGACCGGGACCATGGAACGGTTTTCTGATTCATTTCCCTGCGCCTCAGCCGCAGATTGCAGGCGGACAAGCATCGCTTTGCCCATGCCCTTGACCTTCAGGCAGTCCTCTTCAGATGTGAATGGACGGGCTGCGATCAGATTTTCCGCCGTTGCACGGTTGATGCCGGAGATACTGGCCAACGTATCAATATCGGCATTATTGATAAAGGTGAGGAAGTCGCTCATGGAATCTCCTATGGAGTCATTGTACAACAAAAGGCCGCGGACGAGAATCGCCTTTGGGCGGCGAAACAATACCCGGCCTGGTATGAAGCGCGATCAGGTACTGAGAGCGTCCGTTGGACTCGAATCTCGAACCTTGAATTTGATCCAGACGATGGAGATCGTGATCAGGCTGGCGCTTAGGACAAACCAGAAGGGAGTCTGCGGTGAGATGCGTTCCCAAAGTTGCGCGCCGATCCAAGGCATGGGCAGGGAGAGGATGCCCAGCGAAGTGCCAAAGAAACCAAAGGCCAACCCGCGCTTGTTTTCTGGAACGACTTTGGAAATGAGAGATTCATAGGCTGGCATCAGGCTGCCGTTTCCGAGACCAAAAAAACACATGGCTGCGATAAACCCCGCAAAACTGGTTGAATTTAACAAGGTGAAAAGTCCCAAGCCGTTGAGGGAGAACCCGGTGACCATGGCCGCCCGTTCACTGACCTTATCCACCAGAATGCCCGCCAGTGGAGCGGAAAAGATGGCAGCCACCCCAACTGCTGCATTGACCACACCGATCTGTCCCACATCCAATTTGCCAATATCGGCCAGGTAAATGGGAAAGAGTTGGCCGATGAGGTTGAAGGAAGTATCGTTGACCGCATCGGTGACCCAGATCCATGTCAGAATCCCGCCCGCCAGCAGCATGGCAAAGATACCCGTGAATTGTTCCATGAATCCTTTGACCGTGGGCTTTGTGGATCGGTGTTGGGATTTGAAGCGTTCATTGGTGGCCATCCATACCCGCAAAATGGTGGCGGTCAGATAGAAACTGAAAGCAACACGCATCATCAGGTGGAAGTCGAAGCGATGGGCGAGGTAGCCTGCCAGCGCCGGGCCGATAACGGTGACGCTCTGATAAATGCCTGAGATCAAGCCGTAGACTTTGCCGCGCGCTTCTTCCGAGGATTGCTCGGCAATATAGGCTCCGAAACTCGGCCCCACTACGGAATTCGATACATACTCGATGCTCAAGCCGATCAGCACCCATTGCCAGGTCGGGGCGAAGCCAAAAATGAAATAGCCGAAGACGGCGATGGAACTTCCGATGGCGATAACGCGAAGCCGGCCGATCGTATCTGATAACCAGCCACCAAAGATCTGGAGGACCATGGGAACGAGGGAAGCCAACGTGAATACCAGGCCGACCTGTGTTACGCTCGCGCCAAGATCCAACATATAAAGGGATAGCATGCTATAGGCCATTTGCCCGGCGATATTGGCAAAGATCATTCCGGCCAGGAACCAGCGTAGGTTGGTATTGATGATCGGTCTCGGTTGCATGGATTATTTGAAGGGCATTTTGAAAAGCCACGCCATCTGCTTGAGAAGGTCTGGATTTAGGATCTTGAAGGCTTCCAGATTTCCGGAGATGGAGATGACAAGGCTGATGATGATGGTGTGAGCCAGCCAGAGAATTCCTATGGCTGCATGGATTTTGTTATTCTTGAAACGTTTAAAACCATGCCAGAAGCCCGCAACGGTGAGCAGGGTGAGAGTGGGAATGGCATCCAGCAGATAGCGCATGGCGATAAAAAAGAAGGCTTGCAGAGTGACCAAGGTGGCGAAGAAGGAAAGGCCGAGCGCCAGCAAATGCCATTTCATCTCTCTACGCGGGCGGTAGAGAGGCAGCAATGCAAACAGCACGAAGGGGCTGCTGACCAGAATGCCAGTGATGCCTTCGGCATAGGCAAGGTAAAAACTGGGGTGTCCCTCCGCCAGCCAGCCCGGGCCGGACCAACGTGTGGGAAAAAGGTAGGGAAAAGCATCCCGCTTTTCCAGTGGGTTGAGCAGGGTCTTGTATAAGTTGGGTGCGATGTATTCGAGCGAAAAGGTCTCGTCCAATGATTCGTATAAGTTGTAACTGGTCAGTTGATAGCGCAGGCCGAATTCTGTAACCGATCCGAAGCGTGCGTAGTTGTACCAGCCATAACCGATTCCACCGATCATCAACGGCAAGGCAAAGGAGAGTACCAGGGAGATCATCCGTCCGCGCTGGGTTTGGAGGACCCAAAGAAGAAGGATTACGGAAAGGACTCCAATCGCAGGGATCAGGGTGGTTCGTGAGCCTGCAGCCAGTGTGAAGAATAATCCGGCCATGGCAAGGCGGAGTTCGTTGGGCCGGTCAAATGCTGGCAGCAGGAAATAGAACCCGCCGATGAGGAAGAACTGGGCGGCAGCGATGGCGGCCTCGTAGATTCGTCCCTCCACCAAAATATATGGCATAGGGTTGACCAACCCCGCAAATGCGACAGCTGAAATCACAGCCCAGCGTGGAACGTGTGGAAAATGATCCCGCCACAGGGAGAGCAGAGTGAGGGTCAGGAAGAGAAAGGTACCGGTAAGGAAAAGAAGCGAAAGGAGTTTATCTCCGAGATCGGTTGAGTAGATCCATTTCAATGGCGTCAAGAACAACGCAGGAGCAGGTCCCCAATAAAGATAGTACTTCCCTTTGTAGAGCGTGGCATCCCACAGCATGGGAATTCCTTCGCGGTTGGACGGCTCGTACAGGCTTTCATCTTGGAATGCGAGCAGGGCCGCGTCCGGCCGTACATCCAGCGCAAGCTGGCCTTTGGCAAAGGCGCTGGCTTGCAGGTCGTAGTAATTGGTTTCGTTCGTGAGCGTTTTCCAAAGGCCATCGGAGGAATACCAAAGGTAGACGAGCAGGATGGCGAAGATCAAGCCCGACAAAGCGATGGAGAAACGTCCGTTACTGGCGTGGATCGTTTTCCCAATTAGATTGTCTTCCTTATAGAAAAGCGCTGAGGCTAACAGCGTTATACCGGCAAGCAAAAGCAGAGTGCGCCGAACTCCCCAGGTGGAGAAACTTTCCAGCCCCAATGTGTTTGCAAATACCATCAGGATGATAAGAATGATCCCAAAGAGTCCGCCCGAAACTTTGATCCAATGAGTGCGCATGAGGTGATTTTATCATTCCCGTTTCGAAAGCCTGGGAACTTCCGAGTCCATACCTGCATGGAATAGTTTGCTATAATCCCAAGCATGATCTACCTTGATTACGCCGCCACCACCCCGGTCGACCCGCGCGTCTTTGACGTTATGCTGCCTCACTTCCGTGAGACCTTCGGGAATCCCTCGTCCATTCATCGTTTTGGGCAGAGGGCCGAAGCAGCGGTGGATGAAGCGCGGGAGAAGATCGCCAAGGTGTTGCATTGCCAACCGGACGAGGTCATTTTCACTTCGGGCGGTTCAGAAGCGGATAACCTTGCATTGCGCGGCGCATCCCAGGCGCGGCGAAACGCATCCGGCGGGACCTGGATCCTGACCGCCAAGACCGAGCATCCGGCTGTGAGCAAGACAGCCATTCAACTTGAGAAGGAATATGGTTTTCAACTCGAATGGCTCGATGTGAACGAACATGGTATGGTGACGGTCGAGTCGCTGGCGAAAGCGGTTTGCGGCAATACCTTGATGGCTTCTGTGATGTACGCCAACAATGAGATCGGTACGGTCAACCCGATCGCGGAATTGGCTCAAGTAGCGAAAGCGAATCATATCCTCCTGCATACAGACGCGGTTCAGGCTGCGGCTTACCTGGATGTAAACGTCCAAAAACTTGGTGTGGATCTGATGTCGCTGGGCGCGCATAAGTTCTATGGTCCCAAAGGTGTGGGCGCGTTATACGTCCGCAAAGGGACCGGGCTGGTATCCCACTTGACGGGCGGCAGCCAGGAGTTTAGCCTGCGTGCCGGGACACACAATGTGCCTTATATCGTCGGTTTTGCCGAGGCACTTCATCTTGCGGCGGAAGAACGCGAGGCGCGTATCGCCCATGTCCGGCCGTTGCGAGATCAGATCATCGGAACGATCCTGGAAACCATTTCTGATTCGCATCTAACGGGCCACCCCGAGCAACGCCTGCCGAACCATGCGTCCTTCGTCTTCAAAAATGTGGACGGCAACCTGCTCTTGCAATTGCTTGATGCGGCAGGTTTTGCCTGTTCCTCCGGCTCGGCCTGTAAGACTGGCAACCCTGAACCCAGTGAAGTGGTCACCGCCCTTGGCTATGATCGCGAGTGGGCACTTGGGTCGCTGCGCATCACCCTCGGTATGGATACAACCCCAGCCCATGTTGAATCCTTTCTCAAGACCCTGCCCGTGTTGATCGATAAAGACCGCTCCTTAAACTAAGCCATCATCCTGCCTCCCGACCACTCAACCAACCCTTGAAGACCAAGATCATCACCCTCGAATCTCACGACGACCTCATCTCTGTCCGCGATAAATTATCGTGGGCGAAGACGCCGCGCATTCTGTTGGTGTGGCCAAAATATGAGAAGGTCACTTTGCGCCTGTTGGACTTAAAGATACTTCAACGCCACGCGGATTCATTGGGAGCGCAGTTGGGCCTGGTCACACGGCGCTTCAAGGTCAGACGGGATGCCGAGTCGTTGGGGATTCCGGTGTTCGCCTCGTCTGCAGCCGCTCAAAAACAGATTTGGCCTGCATCCACGCCGCGTATACGGCGTGTCCCGCCTCCGCCCCGGCGCGATCTGCGTGAGAAGCGCGAGGAAGTATATATAAAAGAAGCGGTATGGCGAACGTCGCTTTTAGGGAGGGTGGTCACATTCACGGCGGGAGTTATGGCTGTTTTGGTGCTGGCAGGCTTGTTCGTCCCGCGCGCTGCGCTGACCTTGTATCCCGAGTCGCGGACTGCTTCCATCGTCATCCCGGTAAGCGCCGGTACATCCATACGATCCATTTCTCTGGCGGGCGAACTCCCGGCGCAGACCATCTCCATGACGGTGGAAAGCGAAGGGACAATGAATGTGACGAGCCAGATCACGCTCCCCAGGAATAAATCCAAAGGGCTGGCGCAATTCACCAATCTCGGGCAGGATGAGATCGTCATTCCCGCCGGGACGGTGGTGACAACCGAATCACTGGTCCGTTATGTCACGCTGACCGATACGCGCCTGCCCGCTGGTGTGGACCAGACCGTGGAGGTCCGCATTGAAGCGGTGAGCGCAGGAACACAGGGTAACGTGGATGCTTCATCCATCACCATTATTGAAGGGCCGCTTGGGCTTTCAGCAGCGGTCTCCAACCCTGAACCAACCGTTGGTGGCAGCGGTGAGAAGGTGATCGGCGCGGATGAAGAAGACCGCACTGCATTGCGTACCTCTGTGATGGAAGACCTTCAAAAAACCGCAGAGCAGCAGATCCGTGAAAATATTGGAAGCGATGATATTTTATTGGTGGATACGCTGGAGATCCGCGAGATCCAGCGCGAGGAATCCTCGCCGCCCGAAGGCGAAGCAGGCACGACGTTGAATCTCTCCCTGCAGGCGGAGTTCACCGCCCGTTATATTTTGGCGGCCGATCTAAAGCAGCTGGCCGAGTCTTCGGTACAAGCCTCCATCCCGCAGGGATTTTCTTCCTTTGGCG
>Ga0268298_10002643_pt1 | contig 19422 bp, 15 predicted proteins | sample WWTPWeurt_MetaG_FD_194462 | JGI IMG/M metagenome (GOLD analysis project Ga0268298, IMG submission 194462) | Activated sludge microbial communities from WWTP in Nijmegen, Gelderland, Netherland - WWTP Weurt | ecosystem: Engineered > WWTP > Aerobic digester > Activated sludge | place...
CATGGCGGTGCTCAGCATGTTGTAAACGTGGTGCACGGCGAGCGTGTAGTAGTCGTCGTTGAACTTGGCCTTGAAGGCCACGATCGATTTGCCGATCTCGCCCGGCATGTTGCTGTCGCCATAGCCCACCATGTAGACGCGGCCAGCGGCGTTGGCACCCAGGGCAGCGGGCGTGCCGCTCACGGTGCCGTAGTAGGTGAGGAACTTGGCGTTCAGGCCCGCATCATTGGCGGCCTTGATGAGCAGCGTGAGGTCCGAGCCCCAGTTGCCGGTGAGCACGGTGTCCGCGCCCGAGGCCTTGATCTTGGCCACATAAGGCGCGAAGTCACGCACCGAGGCCAGGGGGTGCAGGTCGTCACCCACGAACTGCACGTCGGGGCGCTTGCGCGCCATGATTTCTTTCGCGAAGCGCGACACCTGCTGGCCGTGCGCGTAGTTCTGGTTGATCAGGTAGACCTTCTTGATGTCGGCCTGGTCCTTCATCCAGGTGGTGAGGGCCTCCATCTTCATCGAGGTGTCGGCATCCACCCGGAAGTGCCAGTAGCTGCACTTGCTGTTGGTGAGATCGGGGTCCACCGCCGCGTAGTTGATGTAGACCAGTTCCTTGCCCGGGTTGCGCTCGTTGTGCTTGGCCACGGCGTCCATGATGGCCAGCGCGGCGCCCGAGCCGTTGCCCTGCACCACGTAGCGCACGCCCTGGTCGATCATCGACTTGACGGCGTTGGTGCTCTCTTGCGGGCTGAGCTTGTTGTCGATGGGCACGATCTCGAACTTGACGCCCGCCGCATTGGACTGGTTGAACTGCTCGGCCACGAACTGATAGCTCTTGAGCTGGTTTTGGCCCACCGGAGCCATCAGCCCCGACAGCGGATCGATCCAGCCGATCTTCACGGTCTCGCCCTTCTGGGCGTGGGCGCCGGCGGCCACGAGCAGCGCGGCAGACAGGATCGAGAGCTTGAGCAAGGGGTTCGAGCGGTTCATTTGAAGTCTCCAAAGAGTCTGGGATGTCAGGCAAGAGGGCCATTTCGGCAACGCCTGTGACGGTAACGGAAGGCTGAACGAATCGGCCACAGGGACTACCCCACAAGACTCTGTCCCCGTCGAGACAAGGCACGATGACCCTGGACGCCATGCCAGCAAGCGGCCCTGCCTACACTGCCCTCCATGAACCTCGCCGCCTCACTCGACGACTGCCGCCCTGAGGCCCCGCCATCGCTGCCGTCGCCCGGCACCTGGATCAACCGTTTTGCCAGCCTGGGCGCGGCCTTCTTTACCGAGCTGAAACCTGCGGCCCTGCCCTCGCCCGCCTGGGGCGCCATCAGTGAGCCTTGCGCGGCCGAACTGGGCTGGTCGGCCGACTGGCTGCGCGACGACGCCACGCAGGCCCTGCAGGTGTTCAGCGGCAATGCGCTCTGGCCGGGCATGGCACCGTTGGCCAGTGTCTACAGCGGGCACCAGTTCGGCCAGTGGGCGGGGCAATTGGGCGACGGCCGCGCGCTCATGCTGGGCGAGTTGCGCACACCGGGTGGCGGGCTGGAGATCCAGCTCAAGGGCGCGGGCCTCACACCCTACTCGCGCATGGGCGATGGCCGGGCGGTGCTGCGCTCCACCATCCGCGAGTTCCTGTGTTCCGAGGCCATGCACGCGCTCGGCATCCCCACCACCCGGGCGCTGTGCTTCACCACCTCGCCGCAAGGCGTGCGCCGCGAGACGCTCGAGACCGCCGCGGTGGTCACGCGAGTGGCGCCCAGCTTCATCCGCTTCGGGCACTTCGAGCACTTCTGCCACCATGGCCACACGGCCCAACTGCAGCAGTTGCTCGATTTCGTCATCGAGCACCACTACCCTGAATGCCGCGAAGCACCGATCCCGGCACTGGCGCTGCTGGAGGCCGTCTCGCGCCGCACCGCGCGCCTGCTGGCGCAGTGGCAGGCCGTGGGCTTCTGCCACGGGGTGATGAACACGGACAACATGTCCATCCTGGGCCTGACCATCGACTACGGCCCCTTCGGCTTCCTCGACGCCTTCGACCCGCAGCACATCTGCAACCACTCCGATCACCAGGGCCGTTATGCCTTTGCGCGCCAGCCCAGCGTCGCCTTCTGGAACCTGCACGCCTTGGCCCAGGCGCTGCTGCCCTTGATCGGCGACGATGTGGAGGCCGTGCAGGCCGCGCTCGAGCCCTTCAAGGCCGAGTTTGCCGACGCGATGACGCAAGCCCTGCGCGACAAGCTCGGCCTGGCCACCGCTCAAGCCGACGACAGCGCCCTGGCCGACGACCTGCTGCGCCTGCTGGCCGCCGACCGCGTGGACTACACCATCGCCATGCGCGCCCTGGCCCAGTTCAGCACCGAGCCCGGCGCCAGCAACAGCGCCCTTCGCGACCACTTCATCGACCGCGAAGCGTTTGACACTTGGGCTGCACGCTACCGCACTCGATTGCAGGCCGAGGAAAGCACGGATGCGCCGCGCGCTGCGCGCATGAACCGCGTCAACCCGAAGTACGTGCTGCGCAATCACCTGGCCGAGACCGCGATCCAGCAGGCCCAGGCCGGCGACATGAGCGAAGTGCATCGGCTGCTGAAAGTTTTGCAGCGCCCGTACGACGAACAAGCCGGGGCCGAGCACTACGCGGCCCTCCCGCCCGATTGGGCCCGGCAACTGGAGGTGTCCTGTTCATCATGAGCCTGTTCAAGAAGACTTCACCGCACGACCACGACGACCCGCGCTACCCGGTGCGCAAGACCGAGGCCGAATGGCGCGAGCAACTCGACCCCATGCAATACAAGGTGGCGCGCCAGGCCGCCACCGAGCGCCCCTTCACCGGCCAATACTGGGACCACTGGGCCGACGGCAGCTACCGCTGCGTGGGCTGCGGGCAGGTTCTGTTCGAGAGTGGCGCCAAGTTTGACGCCGGCTGCGGCTGGCCCAGCTGGTGGAAGGAGATCGAGCCCGGCCGCATCGAGCGCCTGGTGGACGACAGCCTCGGCATGGTGCGCGTGGAGGTGCGCTGCGCCCAGTGCGGCACCCACCTGGGCCATGTGTTCGACGACGGCCCCGAGCCATCCGGCGAGCGCTACTGCATCAACTCGGCCGCCATCGCCTTCGACCCCGGCGCTTGACGCTGGCGCGCCAAAGAGCCTTGGCCTGCCACCGGCAGGGTGGGCCTGGCTTGGCTACACTGCGCCACCGATGAAGATCCTCTTCGATTTCCTGCCGATCATCCTGTTCTTTGCCTCGTTCAAGTATGCCGAGGGACACAAGGACTGGGCGGCCGACTTCGCCAACCGCCACTTCGGTGGCCTGGTCGCAGGCGGGCAGATCGGCGCCAACGAGGCGCCGGTGCTGCTGGCCACTCTGGTGGTGATCGTGGCCACGCTGGCCCAGGTGGCCTGGCTCAAGCTGCGCGGCAAGAAGGTCGACCTGATGCTGTGGATCAGCCTGGTGCTGGTGGTGGTGCTGGGCGGCCTGACCATCTGGTTCCACAACGAGACCTTCATCAAGTGGAAGCCCAGCGGTCTTTACTGGGCCATGGGCCTGGCCTTCTGGATCAGCCAGGCCTTCTTCGGCCGCAGCCTGCTGCGCATGATGCTGGGCGACCAGCTCGTGCTGCCCGATGGGGTGTGGCGCCGGCTCAACTTTGCCTGGATCGCCTTCTTCGCGATGATGGGCCTGCTCAACCTCTGGGTGGCCTACAGCTTCGACACCGCCACCTGGGTGAACTTCAAGCTCTTCGGCGGCATCGGCCTGATGCTGGTGTTCACCATTGCGCAGGGCTTCTACCTCAGCAAATACCTGCCCGACGAGCCCGCGTCCGACGACGCACCCAAGGCCTGATGCTGCCCGCACCGCCACCATGAGCGTGTCCGCCGCCCAGATCGAGCAAGCCCTGCGCGAGGCCATCTCGCCGCTGGATTCGCTGCAGGTGATCAATGAAAGCCACCTGCATGCCGGCCACGCTGGTGCCGGCGAAGGCTCGCATTGGCGCGTGCGCTTGTGCAGCGCGCAGTGCACCGGCCTGGCCCGCGTGGCCCGACATCGCCTCGTGTATGATGCCCTGCGCTCGGTGATCCCACTGGGCATCCACGCCTTGGCCATCGAGGCCCGGGCCCCGGACGAGCGCTGATTTTTGCCCCTTCAGCGCAAGCTGTTCCACCGCTGCGACACGGCCTTCACGGCCGAGCAGATCCAGCCGCCCCACCCTCGCCGTCACCCCCGCCGAAAGATCCCCTCTGCCATGATCCGCAAGTCCCCTGCCGCTCGACTGGTCGTCACCGCTGCCGCCATCGCCTTGATGCTGCCGCTGGCCGCCATGGCCCAGAACATCGCCATCGTCAATGGCAAGGCCGTGCCCAAGGCGCGCGCCGATCTGCTGCTACAGCAAGCCCAGCGCTCCGGCCAGCAGGTGTCGCCTGAGATGGAAGCGCAGGCCAAGGAGCAGGTCGTGCTGCGCGAGATCTTCGCGCAAGAGGCCGAGAAGCGCGGCGTGGCCGCCAGCGCCGACTACAAGGCGCAGATGGAGCTGGCCCGCCAGAGCATCCTGATCCGCGAGTTGTTCGAGGACTTCAAGAAGAAGAACCCCGTCTCCGACGCCGACGCCAAGGCCGAATACGACAAGTTCAAGGCCCAGTCCTCCGGCACCGAATACCGCGCCCGCCACATCCTGGTGGAGCAGGAAGAAGAAGCCAAGGCCCTGATCGCGCAAATCAAGGGTGGCGCCAAGTTCGAGGACCTGGCCAAGGCCAAGTCGAAGGACCCGGGCTCGGGCCAGAACGGCGGCGACCTTGATTTCGCCAAGCCCGACAGCTATGTGCCCGAGTTCAGCAAGGCCATGGTGGCCCTGAAGAAGGGTGAGATGACCGAGACCCCGGTGAAGAGCCAGTTTGGCTGGCACATCATCAAGCTGGACGACACGCGCGAAGCCCAGTTCCCCGAGTTCGAGGCCGTGAAGGGCCAGATCGTGCAACGCCAGCAGCAGATGAAGCTGCAGCAGTATCAAGAGGGCCTGCGCAAGGCCGCGAAGACCGACTACAAGTTCTCGCAGTGATGCAGTGAGGCGGCGCGGCCAGCTTTGGCCGCCCGGCAATCATTCAAAGGGCGCCGATGGCGCCCTTTGTGCTTTTTGGTGCAGGGGCACAGCGCGCCGCGCTGTACGCTCAGATCACGGGTTTGGCGCGCGTCTCGCCCAGCAGCAGGGCCGGGTCGACCATCGTGCTGTTCATGCACACGCCCCAATGCAGGTGCGGGCCGGTGACGCGGCCCGTGGCACCCACCAGGGCCAGCACCTGCCCGGCGGCCACCGCATCGCCCGCCTGGCACTTGATCTCGCTCAGGTGACACAGCAGCGAGAGCACGCCGCCGCCGTGATCCACCCACACCGATCGGCCGGCGAAGAAATAGTCGCCGGTATCGATCACCTTGCCGGCCAGCGGCGCCTGCACGGGTGTGCCGCTGGCTGCGGCGATGTCCATGCCACTGTGCGGCGAGCGCGGCTGGCCGTTGAAGATGCGGCGCAGGCCGAACGAGCTCGAGCGCCGCCCCGGCACCGGCGCCTGCATCAGGAGCTGCTGCGGAAAGGGCTCGCTGAAGCTGGCCATCACGCCGACCAGGTGCTTGCGTTCGCGGGCGGCGCGCGCGGCGTTCTCGGCCGACAGGTCCACGTGGCCGGGCGCCACCTTCAGGCGCTGCTCGGGGTAGGCATGCGGCCCCACGGTGTAGTGCAGACGCTCGCTGGCCTGGCCGGCCCGCGTCACCTGCAAGGCGGCCGGGCCCAGCTTGGCGCCGAGTTCGATGCCCACCAGCGCCGTCCAGGCCTCGGGCCCGCCCACCACCAGCGCGGGCGAGCCATCGGGCAGCCTGACATCCGGCCGCTGCGTCGCCGCGCCCAAGGCCACGCGCGCGATACCACCTGGCGCCAAACGTTGGGATGGCCATGGTTCCGCGTCGGGCCGGGCCTGCACCAGCGACGGCGCCAGGGCCAGTGTGCCCAGCGCACACAGCGCGCGCCGGCGAGTGAAACACGCGCCCATTCAGACCACCTCTTGTGCGCGCTCTTCGGGCAGGAGGCGCCCAGCCTCGATGTGCAGCTGGCGATCACAGCGCGCGGCAATGCCGCGGTCGTGTGTCACCAGCACCAGCGTGGTGCCCTGCTCGCGGTTCATCTCGAACATCAACGCCATCACGCGCTCGCCGGTGGCGAAATCCAGGCTGCCGGTGGGCTCGTCGGCCAGCAGCACCGCAGGCTCCACCACAAAGGCGCGGGCCAGCGCCACGCGCTGCTGCTCGCCACCGGAGAGCGTGCGCGGGTAGTGCGCAAGCCGCTCGGCCAGGCCCACGCGCTTGAGCATCTCGGTGGCCTTGCTGCGCGCGTCGTTGCGGCCCAGCAGCTCGAGCGGCAGCATCACGTTCTCCAGCGCGCTCAGGTGGGCCAGCAACTGGAAGCTCTGGAACACGAAGCCCAGCTTGCGCGCCCGCACGGCGGCGCGCGCGTCCTCGTCCAGCGCAAACAGATCGATGCCGTCCAGGCGCACGGTGCCCGTGGTGGGCAGGTCGAGCCCGGCCATGGTGGCCAGCAAGGTGCTCTTGCCCGAGCCCGACGCGCCGACGATGGCGGTGGACTGACGCGGTCGCAGGGCGAAATCGATGTCGTGGAGAATGGTCAGCGTGCCGGTGGAGTCGCTCACCTGGCGGGTGACGTGTTCAACGGCAATGATGGGATCGGTCATGAATTCGAGGTGGGGGCTGATGGCGTTGCGACGGCGTGGCGTGTTGCACTGTAGCTTGGCGTTCTTGGCCCTGGGCGCGCAGGGTTGGGCGCAGGCGGCCGAGGAGCCCCGCGTCGTGCTCGTGTTGGGCGACAGCCTCTCGGCCGAGTACGGCCTGGCGCGCGGCACCGGCTGGGTGGCCTTGCTGGCCGAGCGCATCGCGCAGCAGAAGATGGCGGTGAAGGTGGTCAATGCCAGCGTCAGCGGCGACACCACCTCGGGCGGCCGCTCGCGCCTGGGCGCCTTGTTGACCCAGCATCGCCCCACGCACGTGGTGATCGAGCTGGGTGGCAACGACGCGCTGCGCGGCCTGCCCCTGGCCATGACACGCGACAACCTCGGCGCCATGGCCCGGGCGGCCAAGGCCGCCGGCGCCAAGGTGATGCTGGTGGGCATGCAGGTGCCGCCCAACTACGGGGCGCGCTACGGGCAGGACTTCACGGCCAGCTTTGCCAGCGTGGCCAAGGCCGAGGGCGCCGCCCTGGTGCCCTTCTTGCTGGCCGGTGTGGCCGACGCACCGCAGGCTGAAAACTGGTTTCAGCCCGACCGCATCCACCCCTTGGCCAAGGCGCATCCGCGCATGCTCGACAACGTCTGGGCCGTGATGAAGCCCTGGCTGAAGTAGCCAATCAAAGACGCGTCCAGCTTACGCTGGAACGCGCCTTGTCCGGGTCAAGCCCGGATCACAACACGTTTGAACGCTCGCGCTGACGCTCGTTCTGCTCTGGCGTGCGACGGCGCCTGTCGCCTTCCGGCGCTGCAGCCGGGGCAGGCACGGGAGCGGGCGCAGCCACCGGGGCCGGTGTGGGCGCAGGCGCAGGCGCGGGTGCCGGCGGCCTGGCTTCGCGGTGCCCCCGATCGTTGCGTGGGCCGTCCAGCCTCGGGGCATTGCCTGGCTGCGTGGCTGCCGGCGGGCTGTTGGCCGGCGCGGGCACGGCCTGGCTTCCATGCTGAGGCCCGATGGGCGTGGCAGACGGCGTCAGCTGGCGCGGCGACATGGGCGCAGGAGCGGGTGCCGCCACAGGCGCGGGGGCCGGGGCAGGCGCAGCCTCGGGCATGGGCCGCAAGTTCGACGCACGCGGTGTGCGCTGATCACGGGGGTTGGTTGGCTGCACAGACGGAGCGGCCGGCGTGACCACAGCCGGTGCCACCGCGGGCGGCGGGGCCCCGACGCGTGGTCGCAACGGCGGGGGCAGCAGCGCCGGTGGCGGCATGGTGGCCGGATCGGGGCGCTCATCGGGCGCACGCTCGCGGGGCCGCTCTCCGGGTCGGTCGCCAGGACGGTCGGCAGGGCGATCACCGGCACGATCACCAGGGCGGTCGCCCGGTCGACGTCCGGGCTCCTGCCCGCGGTGAGGCGGCAAGGGCACGGCGCGCTCCTGGGGCGGCGGCGGCACCAGGCCGTGAACGGGAGGACGGTACGGCTCGCGAGGCTTCAGCGGCACCCAGGCCGACGGCGGCGGCGGCCGGTGATTGCGCCACTCACGTTGCGGGGCTGGTGTCCAGTGCACCACGGCCGGGGCGTAGGCGGGCCGGTGCTCCCGCACACCCGGTGCCCAGGCCCAGCGGCCACCCCAAAGCACCCAGCGGCCATAGTGGAACGGCGCAAAGCCCCAAGGAGCCGCGTCCATCCAGGTCCAGCCCCATGGCGACACCCAAACCCAGCGGCCGTCCTGATAAGGCGCCCAGCCGCTGGGCACAGCCTGCGGTATCCAGACGCTGCCGTAGTCGGGGCTTTGCGTCCAGCGGCCATAGCGGTCCAGGTCCTCGGCGCCGGTCATCTCGGGCGACACCCAACGCGCCGTCTCGCTGCGGCCGGCTTCCACGTCGGCGCGCGTCACCCAGTTGGCGAAGTCGTCGCGCTCCAGGGGCAGCAGGCGGTAGTGGGTGGCGGGCGGGTTGCCCTGCATCCACAGCTGGGCGTGCTGGCCGGCGTTGATCTCGAGCTGGCTGTCGGGTGCGTCGAACACCAGTTGGCCGCGCCAGACGCTGGCCTGGCTGTCGTTGCCCTGGCGGTCAAAGCGGAAGTGGCCGATGCTTCGCGGCTGAAAGCGGCCTTCGGGCGTGGCGACCTCGAGCTCGGAGACCACATCGCGGGCCGCGATGCGCACCGACAGGCTGCCGGCGTCCAGGTCGAGGTGGATGGCCTGGTCGTCGAGGCGGCGCAGCCCCAGGTCGGTCTCGCCATCCAGGCGCAGCGTGGTGGAGCCGATGCGCAGCGTGGCCCGCGCGCCACGCTCGGTGCTGATGCGGTCGCCGCTGGTCAGCGGGCGGTTGGGCACGGCCTGGGTCCAGGCACCTTCGTCGCGGTCGTAGAACCAGACGACGCCTTGATACTCGGACAAGCGCCCCACCCGTGTCGGCCAAGCTGCTGCAGGCGACTGTGCCTCACGCGCATCGAACTGTGGCGGCGCCGGTTGGGCCAACACCAGGGGCGTGGTGGCGGCTGCGCACAGGCCCACCAGCACCAGATGGTTCCAACTTGCCTTGCGATTCATCTTCACACTCCTGGCGGCATGATGCGCGCGTAGCTCATGCCCAGCAACGCGGCGCAGCACCGCGACGATGACCTGTTCACACAGATTCACACAGTGTCTCAGTCGTCGGCGGCCGGGTCCATCTCGGGAAACAGCACGCTGGTGAAGCCCAGCTTGGTGAGATCGCTCATGCGGGTGGGATACAGGCGTCCGATGAGGTGGTCGCACTCGTGCTGCACCACGCGGGCGTGGAAGCCCTCGGCCTCGCGCTCGATGGGCTTGCCAGCCACGTCCACGCCCCGGTAGCGGATGCGGGCATGGCGCGGCACCTCGCCGCGCAGGCCGGGCACGGACAGGCAGCCCTCCCAGCCGTTCGCGAGTTCGCCATCCAGTGGCGTGATCACCGGGTTGAGCAGCACCGTCAGCGGCACCGGCGGCGCGTCGGGGTAGCGCTGGTTGTGCTCGAAGCCAAAGATCACCACCTGCAGGTCCACCCCGATCTGCGGCGCGGCCAGGCCGGCGCCGTTGGCATCGCGCATGGTCTCGAGCATGTCGGCCACCAGGGCGTGCAGCTCGGGCGTGTCGAACTCGCGCACGGGCGGCGCCACGCGCAGCAGGCGGGGGTCGCCCATTTTCAAGATTTCTCGCACGGCCATGTCGGCTTGCTCCAGGTTGGGGGTTGATTTTTGTACGCTTACTTCAAACGGCATGACGCCAGACCAGCCAGGCCGCGGCGATGCCGAGCGTGAGCAGCGTCACCGGCACGCCAGTGCGCGCATGGCGCCGCCAGTCGATCGCGATGCCGGCGCGCGCGGCGGCGTCCACCACGATGATGTTGGCAATGGAGCCCACGATCAGCAGGTTGCCAGCCAAGGTGCTCACCAGGGCCAGCGTGGCGCCGCCATGCGCGCCAGTGGCCACGGGCAGCAGCAGCATCACCGCGGGCACGTTGGACACCAGGTTGGACAGCAGCAGCGTGCCCGCAAACAGGGGCAGCGGCTCGCCCAGCGGCACGCCCTGTGCGGCCAGCCACTGCACCGCCTGCTGCGTGGCGCCGGTCTGCTGCAGCGCGTGGTTGACGATGAACAGGCCCATGAACAGCACCAGCAGCTCCCAATCGACCAGGCTCATCACGCGCGACGAATGAAAGCGCTGGCTCAGCAGCAGCAGGCCCGCGCCCACCAGCGCAGCCACGTCGCGCGGCCAGGCGGTGAACAGGAACACACCCACCAGCGCGCCCGCCACGGCCAGGCCCTTGGCGGTCTGCCAGCGGTCCAGCGGAGGCGCCGGCGCATCGCTGCTTGGCTGCACCACGCCGCGGGGCTCGGGCGCCACTGCACCGCGCATCTGCCACACCAGCCAGGCCCACAGCGCCGCCAGCCCGATGAGTACCGGCGGCAGGGCCTCGAGCATGTAGCGGCCGAAGGGCAGGCGCAGCACCTCGCCGATCAGCATGTTCTGTGGGTTGCCAATCAGCGTGGCGGCCGAGCCGATGTTGGCCGCGCAGGCCAGGCCCAGCAGGTAGGGCACGGGGTCGAGCCGGCGCCGCAGGCAGGCCTCGGCCAGCACCGGGGCCACAGCCAGGCAGACGATGTCGTTGGAGAACACGGCCGACAGCCCGGCCGACACCGCGATCACCACCGCCATCAGCGCGGCGGGCCCCAGCGGCAGCGCAGCGATGTGGCGCGTGACCGCGTCGTAGAAGCCGCCCAGCCGCAGCTGCGCCGAGATCACCATGAAGGAAAACAGCAGCAGGATGGTGGGCAGGTGGATGGCCTGCGCCGCTGCCTCGGGGCTCAACACCCCCAGGCCGACGATGGCGATGGCGCCGAGCAGGGCCACGCCCGTGCGGTCCAGGTGCAGCTTGGGCAGGCCACCCAGCACCATGCCCAGGTAGACGATGCCGAACACAGCCAGCACCGCACCGGTCTGCTCCACACCGCTCAACATGAGCATTGGGCGCTCATGGTCAGCGGGAGCTCACTGGTGCACCCTTGGGCCCTTGGCCCTGTCCCGCCAAGCGGGAATGAGCCCCTTCGGGCGGCCGGGCGGGGCTCATGCAGAGCCACCAGCCAGCAGCGCCTGCAGCCCCGCCTCGTCGAGCACCGCGATGTTGAGCTCGCGCGCCTTGTCGAGCTTGGAGCCGGCCTCCTCGCCGGCCACCACGAAGTGAGTCCTCCTGGAGACCGAGCCCGACACCTTGCCACCCGCGGCCTCGATCAGGGCCTTGGCCTCGTCGCGGCTCAGCGTGGGCAGCGTGCCGGTGAGCACGAGCGTCTTGCCGTGCAGGGGCAAGGCGGCCAGGTCCTGGCTGGCCGAGCCATCGTGCTCGGGCCACTGGATGCCGGCCGCGCGCAGCAGCTCCACCACCTCGCGGTTGTGGGGCTGGTCGAAGAAGGTGCGGATGCTCTGGGCCACGATCGGGCCCACGTCGTTCACCAGCAGCAGCTGATCGACCGAGGCGTCCATGATGCGGTCGAGCGCGCCAAAGTGCTTGGCGAGGTCCTTGGCCGTGGTCTCACCCACCTGGCGTATGCCCAACGCAAAAAGAAAGCGTGCCAGCGTGGTGTGCTTGCTCTTGTCCAGCCCGTCCACCAGGTTCTGCGCGCTCTTGCCGCCCATGCGGTCCAGCGCGGCGAGCTTGGCCACGCCGAGCGTGTAGAGCTCCGGCAGCGTGCGGATCAGGCCGCCGTCCACAAGCTGGTCCACGAGCTTGTCGCCCAGGCCTTCCACGTCCATCGCCCGGCGGCTGGCAAAGTGCAGGATGGCCTGCTTGCGCTGCGCGGCGCAGAACAGGCCGCCGGTGCAGCGGTAGTCCATGCCCCCGCGCTCGCGCGCTGCGGTGCTGCCGCACACGGGGCAGGTGCGCGGCATGCGGAAGTTGGGCACATAGGCCGCGCGCTCGCCGGGCAGCTTGCCCACCACCTCGGGGATCACGTCACCGGCGCGGCGCACGATCACCGTGTCGCCCACGCGCACGCCCTTGCGCCGCAGCTCGAACACGTTGTGCAGCGTGGCATTGCTCACCGTGGTGCCGCCCACGAACACGGGCTCGAGCTTGGCCACCGGCGTGAGCTTGCCGGTGCGGCCCACCTGGATCTCGATGGCGTTCAGGCGCGTCATCTGCTCCTGCGCCGGGTATTTGTGCGCCACGGCCCAGCGCGGCTCGCGGCTGACGAAGCCCAGGCGCTGCTGCAGCGCCACCTCGTCCACCTTGTAGACCACGCCGTCGATGTCGAAGGGCAGCGCGTCACGCTTGGCGCCCATGGCGCGGTGAAACGCCACCAACCCGGCTGCGCCCTGCACCTGCTCGCGGTCGGCGCACACCGGCAGCCCAAAGGCCGCCAACGCATCCAGCGTGGCGCTGTGCGTGGCGGGCTGCACCCAGCCCTGTACATCGCCCAGGCCGTAGGCAAAGAAGCTCAAGGGGCGCTGCGCGGCGATGGCCGGATCGAGCTGGCGCACGGCGCCGGCCGCGGCATTGCGCGGGTTGACGAAGGTCTTCTCGCCCTTGGCGCGCTGGCGCTCGTTGAGCGCGTCGAAATCATCGCGGCGCATGTAGACCTCGCCGCGCACCTCGAGCACGGCCGCATCGCAGCCTTGCAGCCGCAAGGGCACGCCGCCCGCCGCGCCGGCACGGCCGCGCACGGTGCGGATGTTCTGCGTGACGTCCTCGCCGGTTTCGCCGTCCCCGCGCGTGGCCGCCTGCACCAGCACGCCGCGCTCGTAGCGCAGGTTGATGGCCAGGCCGTCGAACTTGAGCTCGGCGGCGTAGCGCACCGGCGGCGCATCGGCGGCCAGCGCCAGCTCGCGCCGCACCCGCGCATCAAAGGCCTCGGCGCCCGTGGCCTCGGTGTCGGTCTCGGTGCGGATGCTGAGCATGGGCACGGTGTGGCGCACGGGCGCAAAGCCATCGAGCACCTGGCCGATCACGCGCTGCGTGGGCGAATCGGGCGTCAGCAGCTCGGGGTGCGCGGCCTCGATGGCCTGCAGGGCCTGAAAGAGGCGGTCGTATTCGGCGTCCGGGATCTCGGGCGCGTCGTGCACGTAGTAGCGCTGGGCGTGGTGTTCCAGTTGCGCGCGCAGCTCGGCGGCGCGGGCCATCGTCGAGGGGTCGGCGGTCATGGCGGGATTGTGGGCGACGCCCGGCAACAGCGCAGGCGCTTGGGGCTTCAGCTGAACAGGCGGCGAGCAGCCTGCGAGCCGGCCGCCAGATCGCGCGACTCCAGCGCGAGGTACAGCGTGCTCAGGTCGTTGCCGATGCCGGCGAAGGCGTGCAGGGTGATCGGGTGGCCACGGTCATCCACGGTGGTGGCGTCCATGTCGGCGCACAGGTTGCGCGCCGCATCGTGCCAGGCTGGGAAGGGCTCCGCCGATTCGGCCGTCTGCGGCACGTCGAGCGACAAGGTCACCTCGCGCACCGAAGAGATGTTGGGGTCTTCGGCCAGCGCAGCCTGCGCGTCGAAGCTCAGCACCAGCACCGGCGGCGCGCCATCTTCTGCCGCCGGCAGCACCAGGCGACCGGGCAACACGCCCGGCACGAAGCCGCGGCGGTTGGCCATCTGCTGGATGTAACCCACCGACCAGGCCGCACCATTGGCGCGCAAGACGATGGCCAGCTGCGCATCGTGGCCGCTGGCAAAGGCATCCAGCTCGCGGGCGCGAGCCACCACGTCGAGCATGTCGGGCACCTCCACCATGCCGCCCACGCTCTCGGCAAAGGCCTGCAGCTTTTGCACGAACTCTGAGAACTCGATCTCGTTGAGCGCGCCGCTGCGGTTGGCCATCTGCACCCCGGCCTGGAACTCGCTGTAGCGCTGGCCCGCCATGGGCAGCTCCCAATCGGCCGACTCGGCGTTGAGCCCCTCGATCAGGAAGGGCTTGGTGCCAGCGCGGCGTGAAGGCGGCAGGTGCATCAAGGCCATCTCGCCGCTGATGGGCGCCTCGAGCATGATGGGCGCGATGGCGTCGATCAGCGGATCGAGGCGCGCGCTGGGCTTGCGCGACGCGGCCGAGCGCATCTCACCCAACCCTTCACCCGCCGGCGCCACCACGGCGTTCATCGTCGGCTCGGTGCGCGCGCCATCCACCGCTGGCGCATCGGCCCTGCGCGGCTTGGCCTTGCGTGCACTCCAGGCGCCCTGCGCCACCACCGCGGCCAGCACCAAGGCCGCCAACACCGCCAACGCCGCCATCAAGCTCATTTGCCCGCGCCTCCCAGCACTTGCCTCTTCTGCATCATGCGGCCTCCGCCAGGCTCAGCGCCGCTTCCATGTCCACCGCCACGATGCGCGAGACGCCCTGCTCCTGCATGGTGACGCCGATCAGCTGCACTGCCATCTCCATCGCGATCTTGTTGTGGCTGATGAACAGGAACTGCGTCCCCTTCTCCGACATCTCGGCCACCAAGCGCGCATAACGCTCGGTGTTGGCGTCATCGAGCGGCGCGTCCACCTCGTCCAGCAAACAGAAAGGCGCCGGGTTGAGCATGAAGATCGCAAACACCAGCGCGATGGCCGTGAGCGCCTTCTCGCCGCCCGAGAGCAGGTGGATGGTGGAGTTCTTCTTGCCTGGGGGCTGGGCCATCACCTGCACGCCGGCATCGAGGATCTCGTCGCCCGTCATCACCAGCTTGGCCGTGCCACCGCCGAACAGGCTGGGAAACATGCGACCGAAATGCTCGTTCACTTGCCCGAAGGTCTTGGCCAGCAGATCGCGTGTTTCGAGATCGATCTTGTGGATGGCGTCCTCGAGCGTGCCGATGGCTTCGTTCAAATCGGCGTTCTGCGCATCGAGGAAGGTCTTGCGCTCGCGCGATGCGGTGAGCTCGTCCAGCGCCGCCAGGTTCACCGCGCCCAATGCGGCCACCTCGCGGTTGATGCGGTCGATCTCGCCTTGCAGGCCCCAGAGTTTCACGTTGTTGGCGGTGACCTGGGCGCCGAGCGCCTCGAGATCCACATTGGCTGCGGTGAGCTGCTCCAGATACTGAGCGCCGCCCAGCTGCGCGGCTTGCGCCTCCAGCTGCAGCTTGGTGATCTGCTCGCGCAGCGGCGCCAGGCTGTGCTCGAAGCCCATGCGCTGCTCGTCGGCCTGGCGCAGCTTGGCGGTGAGGTCGTCGTACTGGCTGCGCTGCGCGGCCAGGGCCTGCTCGCGCTCCAGCTTGAGGGCCAGCGCCGTCTGCAGGCCGGCCTGCGCGGCGGCATCGTTGAGCGAGCCCAGCTCCAGCTCGAGCTGCTGGCCGGTTTGTGTGTTGGTCTCGGCCTGCTGGGCGGCGGTCTCGATCGAGCGTTGCAGCTCGCCGCGCCGCGCCGCCAGCGCACGAGCCTGGAACTGTGACTCCTGCGCCTGCCGCTCCAGCGAGCGCAATTGCTCGCGGGCATCGGCCAGTGCGCGCTCGGCGGCGATCACCGCGTCATCGAGCTCGGCGTGGCGCTCTTGTGTGTTGGCGAGCTGCATGTCCAGCTCTTCAAAGCGCGCTTCGCCGGTGGCGCGGCGCTCTTCCAGGCCCTCCATCTGCGCGTCGATCTCGGCCAGCTCTTCGTCGAGCTGGCCCTTGCGTGCGCTGGTGGCATCGGCCTGCTGTTGCAGGCGCAGCCACTCCACCTGCAGCTGGTGCGCCCGGGTCTGCACCTCGGCCGCTTCGCGACGGGCGGTGACCAGGCGCTGCGCGGCATCGGTGCAGGCGGCCTCGATGCGCACGAGGGCCGTGCGAGCCTCCTCGGTAATCAGGGCCTGCGCACGGGTCTGGCGCTCGAGGTTCTCGATCTCCTGCGCGCGCGCCAGCATGCCGGCCTGCTCGGAATCGGGCGCGTAGAAGCTCACCGAGAACTGGCTCACCGCATGCCCCTCGCGGGTCATGATCACTTCGCCATGGGTAAGCTTGGGGCGCTGCGCCAAGGCTTCGTCGATGCTGGCTGCGGTGTACACACCCTCGAGCCAATCGTTGAGAAGCGCCTTCATGCCTGCATCGGTCAAGCGCAGCAGGTCGGACAGCTTGGACAAGGTCTGGTGCGTGTTGGCGATGGCCGCCTGGGGCAAGGTGTAGAAAGCCAGGCGGGCCGGGGGCGCATCGCTGGCGAAGGCGCGCACGGTCTCGATGCGGCCCACCTCGAGTGCGCTCAAGCGCTCGCGCAGTGCGGCTTCTAGCGCGCTCTCCCAACCGGGCTCGATGTGGATGCGCGTCCACAGGCCCTGCAGGCTCTCCAGACCGTGCTTGGCCAGCCAGGGCTTGAGCTTGCCCTCGGTCTGCACCTTCTCCTGCAGCGCGCGCAGGGCCGACAGGCGCGCGGCGATATCGGCCTGCTTGCCCGATTCGGCATTGACGGTGGCCTGCTGATCGCGGCGTTGTTCTTCGAGCGCCGGGGTCTGCTCTTGAAGCTCGTGGAGGCGGGCCTCGGCGAGGTCGCGAGATTCATCGGCGGCCTCGTGCTGGCTGCGCAGATCGGCCAGGCGCTGCAAGTCGGGCGAGGCCAGCGTGCGGGCTTCTGTGGCGAGACGCTCGCGGCGCGTGCGCAGGGCGCGCGATTGCTCTTCCACGTTGCGGCTGTCGGCCGCCAGCACCTGGATCTGCTGCTGCACCTCGTGCACCTTGGCGCGCTGCTCGTTGGCGCGGGCCTGCGCGGCGCGCACGGCGTCCTCGCTGTCGGGCAGGCGCATCGATTGCTCTTCGGCCTGCGCGGCCAGCACTTCAGATTGCTCCTCGGCGCCGGCGATCTGCTCGGCGATCGATTCGAGCTCCACTTCAGCCTGCTCGCGGCGATCGGCCCACTGCGCGTTCTGCAGCTTCAGGTCGGACAGGCGCTGCTCCAAACGCTGGCGGCCTTCCACCACGTAGCGGATGCGCTCTTCAAGCCGGCTCACCTCGAGCGCGGCCTCGGCCAGCGAGCCCTGCGCGGTGTGCAGCGCATCACTCGCGCCATAGTGCGCCTGGCGCACAGTCTCGAGCTCGGCCTCCACGTGGCGCAGCTCGGCCAGGCGGGCTTCGAGCGCATTGGTGGCCTCCAGCGTGGCCAGCTTCACGCGCTCTTCTTCGGCGGCGGCGTCACGGTGCTTCAGGAACCACAGCTGATGCAGCTTGAGCGTGCCGGTGTCTTGCAGCGCGCGGTACTGGCTCGCCACTTCCGCCTGCTTTTCGAGCTTGTCGAGGTTGTTGTTCAGCTCGCGCAGGATGTCTTCCACGCGCGTCAGGTTCTCGCGCGTGTCCTTGAGCCGGTTCTCGGTCTCGCGGCGGCGCTCCTTGTACTTGGACACGCCTGCCGCCTCTTCGAGGAACATGCGCAGCTCTTCGGGGCGCGATTCGATGATGCGGCTGATGGTGCCCTGGCCGATGATGGCGTAGGCGCGGGGCCCCAGGCCGGTGCCGAGGAACACGTCCTGCACGTCGCGGCGGCGGACGGGCTGGTTGTTGATAAAGTAGCTGCTGGTGCCGTCGCGCGTGAGCACGCGCTTGACGGCGATCTCGGCGTACTGGTTCCACTGCCCGCCGGCGCGCGCGTCCTCGTTGCTGAACACCAGCTCCACGCTGGCGCGGCTGGCCGGCTTGCGCTGGCCCGAGCCATTGAAGATCACGTCCTGCATGCTCTCGCCGCGCAGCTCGCTGGCCTTGCTCTCGCCCAGCACCCAGCGCACCGCATCCATGATGTTGGATTTGCCGCAGCCGTTGGGCCCGACCACGCCCACGCGTTGCCCGGGCAACTGGAAGGTGGTGGGGTCGGCGAAGGACTTGAAGCCCGAGAGCTTGATCTGATTCAGGCGCATGCGTTGGCTGCGAAGGCTTGGGCGCGGCCGGCGGCCACGGCCAAGTCTTTGATTTGTATGGATTTATTGCCAGCCAGAGAGCGCGGCAAGCGGGCCGGATGATACCATCGCGCCCCCATCCGAACGGCCCGCTCGTGGCCCAAGCACCATGGCCAAGAAGCCTGCGCTGAACCAGCGCGCCGCCCCCACCACGCCCCCGTCCGCACCGAGCAAGGATTTGCAGGTGTTCCCCAACCCCTCACCGGGGCGAGACTACGTGATCCAGTTCCAGGTGCCCGAGTTCACCTGCCACTGCCCGCTCACCGGCCAGCCCGACTTCGCGCACTTCACGATCGACATGATTGCCGACAAGCTCTGCGTCGAGTTGAAGAGCCTGAAGATGTACTTCTGGAGCTTCCGCAACGAGGGCGCCTTTCACGAGGCGGTGACCAACACCATCCTCGACGACATCGTGAAGGCCACCGCGCCGCGCTTCATCCGCATCACCGCCAAATGGTATGTGCGCGGCGGCATCTACACCAATGTGATTGCCGAGCACCGCCGCAAGGGCTGGAAGCCGCAGCTAGCGGTGGACCTGCCGGCCCTGCCCATGGAGCGCGGGCTGCTGGGGTGAGCGCCGCCTCGCCGGCTTCGTCTTCACCGGCCACCCATTGGCCTGCGGTGCTGGTGGCCGCGCTGGCCGGCGTGGCCGCGGCCATGAACGTGGGCAAGGTGCCGGTGAGCCTGCCCTTGATGCGCGCCGAGTTCGGGCTGACGCTGGTGCAGGCGGGCTGGGTGTCGTCGATGCTCACCACGCTGGCGGTGTTCAGCGCCATGGGCGTGGGCCTGCTGGGCGGGCGGGTGGGTGCGCTGCGCATGGTGATCGGTGGCCTGGTGATGAGTGCGGCGGGCTCGCTGATGGCGCTGGGCGCCACGGGCTTCATCGGCCTGCTGGCCAGCCGGGTGATTGAAGGCGCGGGCTTCCTCTTCGTGGTGGTGGCCGGGCCGGCGCTGATCAGCGTGGCCTCGGCGCCGCAGGACCGGCGCTTTGCCTTGAGCGTGTGGAGCAGCTACATGCCCGCCGGCGCTGGCCTGGCCATGGCGCTGGCGCCGCTGCTGCTGCCTGCGGCCGGTTGGCACGGCTTGTGGCTGGCCTGCGCCGCCGTGCTGCTGCTGTGCGCGGGCCTGGCCTGGCAGCAGCGCCGTGTGTATGCCGCCACGGGTGCCTCATCGCACCCCGTGCCTGCGCTACGCGACACGCTGGCCGTGGTGCGCCAGCCTCTGCCCTGGCTGCTGGCGTTTGCGTTCGGCGCCTGGGCCCTGCAGCACTTCGCCTTGATCATCTGGCTGCCCACCTTCCTGAAGGAGCAGCGCGGGCTGCCCGCCGGCACGGTGGCCTGGCTCACCTGTCTGATGCTGCTGGTGAATGTGCCCGGCAACCTGAT
>Ga0268298_10002644_pt1 | contig 19410 bp, 17 predicted proteins | sample WWTPWeurt_MetaG_FD_194462 | JGI IMG/M metagenome (GOLD analysis project Ga0268298, IMG submission 194462) | Activated sludge microbial communities from WWTP in Nijmegen, Gelderland, Netherland - WWTP Weurt | ecosystem: Engineered > WWTP > Aerobic digester > Activated sludge | place...
CTGAGCCTTATAGGTAGGATTTTTAATCAAATTTTCGCACAGATATAGTAACAGTTACACACTGAGCGAACTAAAAAACGAATGATCAGGAAAAATGCAATGAATGAGCCGAAGTGTTCGTGGATTTTTTTTTACCACTTTGCTTAATGTGTTAAAGACAGCGTTGTTTTTGAGCGAAAGCATTCAAACACATTTTAAAATCATTTCAATGTTTTGCACATCAATAATTTTTTAGAATAAGTGAAATAAACTTTTCATTTAACCCACAAAAAAAGCCACTTTTTCAAGTGGCTTTTTTAATTTTCAAGGGATCTTTTCTATACCACTTCATCTCGGGTATAAACTGTATCAATTGTTCCGTTATTATTGATTGATCCGCCGGGTTCGTAGGCACTTTTATCACTGGAAAGAAGAATAATTCCAAGTACCAGGTCAATGGTGAATCCCATGCCCACGTAGATTAAAATGACCATCAACAAAACAGAGTTTCCTGAAGACATAAGAATAATCAGTGTGAGTAAATTCAATCCAAAAAATCCAAACAGTGCGTATTTTGCAAAATTCAAATTTGAAGGTTTTGGTGTCAACAATTTCGCTCCTCCAACGATATAAAAAACACATCCAATAAAACCTAGAATTCCGCTAATTGTCAAAAATGTTGACTGCGCTTCTGTAATACCAAACATTTCTCCATATACGTCGTTCACCGCTGAAAATTCATTGTATGAGTTGTTGTATGAATTCAATTGATCCATTCGGTTCATCATATTGCCTTGTAAGGCTATCATTCGTGGAATAATCAGTTTGTAGATCTGAACAAATACACCCAATGCTCCAAAGATGATCATGAGAATACCTACTGCTTTGCCCCATCCGGGAGCGGATTTAGTTTGTGCCATAATTGTTAATTAATGCTTAAATGTAGAATTTTTTTGAGAAAACGGCGTGTGTTCTAGTCACAGTAACCTGTTTAAAAGTTGCAAGATTGGTCCAATTCCTCTGAGGTTGTAATAATTACCTTTATTCGTTTAAACTAAATCTAACATGGCATATACCAATTTGATAACCGAACAGAAAGGACATATTCTGATTATTACAATCAATCGTCCTAATCAGTTGAACGCGTTGAATAAATCAACCATTGAAGAACTCAATCACGCCCTGAAAAGTGCAAATGATGATAAGAATACCGGAGCTGTTATTTTAACGGGTTCAGGCGAAAAAGCATTTGTAGCTGGTGCAGATATAAAAGAGTTTGCCGATTTTTCGATTGAAAAAGGAAAAGAACTTTCTGCTGTGGGGCATCAGATATTGTTTGATTTTATTGAAAATATGACTACTCCAGTGATTGCTGCTGTGAACGGTTTTGCATTGGGTGGCGGACTTGAACTTGCCATGTCTTCGCACATCCGGATTGCATCAGATAATGCAAAAATGGGATTACCTGAAGTTTCTTTGGGTGTGATTCCAGGTTATGGCGGCACACAACGTCTGGCTCAGTTGGTTGGAAAAGGAAAGGCGTTTGAAATGATAACCACTGCTTCTATGATTTCGGCGGATGAAGCTTTAAAATGGGGTCTGGTGAATCACGTTGTTCCGCAAACTGATTTATTGGCGCTGGCTGAAAAAATCGCATCAAAAATTCTTGCAAATTCTCCTAACGCAATTGGTGCAGCAATTAGATCGGTTAATGCAAATTATCAGGATGGAGTGAATGGATTTAAAGTAGAAATAGAAGAGTTTGGAAAGTGCTTTGGAACACCTGAATTCAAAGAAGGAACAGGGGCATTTTTGGAAAAACGCAAGCCGAATTTTAGAGGATGAGAAAAGATAAAATTCTCTTCGTAAAGCTTTAAGTGTCTTGTTGCACTTAGTGGAGCAACTTATTGTGCTTGGATAAAAATGAATGACAACAAAAATTGAACGCAGATGACACAGATAAATTATGATTGAAATGATTTGAATTTAATCAGTGAAAATCATAAAAATCTGCGTGATCAGTGTTCTATAAAACTGGAATCACGATAAAGGAATGAATTACAATACTTAAATGAGCGCACTAAAAAAACTGGCAGGTCAGACAGCGGTTTATGGAATGTCTTCCATTTTGGGAAGATTGCTGAACTATTTGCTGGTGCCGGTTTATACCACCTTATTCACTACCTCTGAATATGGTGTAGTGAGTGAGTTCTACGCTTATGTAGCGTTCTTTACTGTGTTGCTGACTTTTGGATTGGAAACTACTTTTTTCAGATACGTTTATAAAAGTGATGATCCGGAAAAAACCTTCAATCAGATTTTCTCCATCGTGATTGTAATTAATGCCGCCTTTCTTATTCTGGTTTTAATCTTCTCACAGGCAATTGCCAATGTGATGCTTTATCCGCAATACCAGAATATTGTGATGTGGCTTGGGTGCATTTTGGTATTTGACGCAACCAGTAGTTTGTTGCTCGCCAAACTCAGGTTCAGAAATGAATCAAAAAAATTCGCACTCATTCAGTTATCATCGATCGGGTTAAACATTGTCCTGAATCTGATTTTTATACTTTACGCAAAAGCACAGGTGGATGCTGGTAATTCAGAAGGCATGGCAGGGATGATATATTCTCCGGCCATTGGAATCGGATACATATTTATTGCCAATTTATTATCGTCTCTTTTAAAACCCTTGCTGCTTTACAAGGAACTGAGTCTTTTTCGGTTTACACTTGACAAAGCTGTTGTGAAAAATATTTTGTTGTTTGCTGCTCCGCTCGCTGTTGCTGGATTTGCAGGAATTGTAAACGAAACAATAGATCGGCCAATGCTTAAGTATTTGTTGTACGGTCAAACGGGTGATCTTGAATTTGCCCAGTCACAGGTTGGAATTTACTCAGCCAATTATAAGCTTTCTATTCTGATTACACTTTTTATTCAGGCATTCAGGTACGCCGCTGAACCGTTCTTTTTTTCTCAGGAAAAAAACGATGATAAAACAAAAATTTATTCGCGAATAATGACCTGGTTTGTGATAGTGGTGACGTTGATTTTTATTGTTGTTTCTCTTGAACTGGATATTTTCAAATGGTTTATCGGCACTGAATTCTGGACTGGTTTGCATGTGGTACCTGTTTTGTTGCTGGCGAATGTTTTTCTGGGAATTTATTACAATCAGTCCATTTGGTATAAACTGGCTGACAAGCCAATGTTTGGCGCTTATATTGCCATTGGTGGTGCTGTTATTACCATTGTGCTTAATTATCTCACAATACCGGTTTGGGGTTTTGCCGGTTCAGCCTGGACAACGATGATTGTTTACGCCGGAATGTCTGTGGTGTCCTGGTATCTGGGACAACGTTTTTATCCCATTAAATACAACCTGCGAAAAGTTTTGCTTTACTTGATTTTATCAGTTTTACTGGTGATGCTGGGTAGAATTTTGCAAAACGAAAATGAAACATGGAATATAACGCTGGGATTTTTATTTGCTGGTTTATTTGTGGCAGTCGTTCTGTTTTTAGAGCGTCCGATGGCTATGCTGCGAAAGCGATAAATGATTAAATTTGAAACTTTGCTAAAACGTATGAAGGTTGAGATCATCAATAAGTCTAAACATCCGCTTCCAAAATATGAAACGTCGCTTTCAGCCGGCGTTGATTTGAGAGCAAATCTGGATGCGCCTGTTGTGTTAAAACCACTGGAGCGCGCATTGATTAAAACAGGTTTGTTTATTGCTTTAACAGCCGGATACGAAGCACAGGTGAGACCCCGAAGCGGACTGGCATTTAAAAACGGATTGACAGTTTTGAATTCGCCCGGAACAATAGATGCAGATTACCGTGGGGAGATTGGAGTGATTTTGGTGAATTTATCAAATGAAATTTTTACCGTAAATGACGGTGAACGAATTGCTCAACTGGTTGTAGCAAAACATGAGCAGGCTGATTTTGTGGAAGTGCAAGAATTAAATGAAACAAGTCGTGGTGCCGGAGGATTTGGCAGCACAGGCGTTAAATAAATTTACAAAGCATGAAAGTTATTATTCCAATGGCGGGCAGAGGAAGCAGGCTGAGACCACATACACTGACGGTGCCTAAGCCGCTGGTGCCGGTTGGCGGTAAACCAATTGTACACCGACTGGTAGAAGATATTGCCAAAACGCTGCCTGAAAAAATTGATGAAGTAGCATTTATTATTGGTGATTTTGGAAAAGAAGTGGAAAATGAATTGATTGCTGTGGCTGAAAAACTGGGTGCAAAAGGAAGCATTTTTTATCAGTATGAAGCGCTGGGTACCGCACATGCCGTTCTTTGTGCAGAGCCTTGCCTGACGGGACCGGTGGTGATTGCTTTTGCTGATACGCTTTTCAGAGCTGATTTTACGCTTGACAAAAATGCAGATGGAATTTTGTGGGTGAATCAAATTGATGATCCATCAGCTTTTGGTGTTGTTAAATTGGATAAAGATGGAAACATCACTGACTTCATAGAAAAACCAAAAACATTTGTTTCTGATCTTGCGATGATTGGAATTTATTATTTCAAAAATGGCGATCAGCTGAAACATGAATTAAAATACCTGATTGATAATAATGTTGTGAAGGGCGGAGAATATCAACTTCCTGACGCTTTAAAAAATCTGACCGAAAAAGGAGTAAAATTCAAGCCTGGAAAAGTGCTTGAATGGCTTGATTGTGGTAACAGGGAGGTAACGGTTTATACCAATCAGCGGGTGCTTGAATTTGATAAAAATGAAAAACTGATCGCGGATGATCTGATAAAAAATAATGCAATAATTGTTCCGCCGTGTTTTATTGGTAAAAATGTGGAGATTAGTAACTCTATTATTGGTCCGCATGTTTCAATTGGTGACGGAACAAAAATTTCAAACAGCATCATTTCAAATTCAATCATTCAGAAAAAAACCAGCATTGAAAATGAAATAATCAAAGATTCAATGATTGGTTCAAATGTTGTAATAAAAGGCAAAGCAAGAGACCTGAGCGCAGGTGATTTTACGGTAATCGGTTAATGAATGAACTGAAAAAAATAGCAACGAACGGGATGACAAAATTTGTCATGTTGGTTTTCATTTCCTTTACGCTGGTAAATTGTAAAACTGTTGCAGAAACTGAGCCTGTTGCAAAAGTGACAAATCCGCGCGAGCAATTCAAAACACTTTTTCATGAAGCCATGTCTGAAAAAATGATTGGCAACTATGACAAAGCCATTGTTTTGTTTGAGCAATGTCTGACCCTTGAAAATCAAAACGGAGCCGTTTATTTTGCATTGTCTGATATCTATAAAATTCAGGGTAATGCAGTAAAGGCTATTCAGAATGGAGTTTCGGCATATCAGACAGACAATACAAATAAATGGTATGCATTGAATCTTGCACAGCTCTATTACATGGTAGGCGAGTACAAAAAAAGTGCAGATTATTTTGACATCGGTCTGAATGAAGAAGAACAAAATCTGGAATTGAAATACATGTATGCAGAAGTATTGATTGCCAGTAAGCAGTATGAAAAAGCAATTACTGTAATTAATGATATTCAAATTGAAACCGGAAAAATTGCAGAACTGACCGTAGTGGTCTATGACTTGTATAATCTTCTTGGTGAACCAGAAAAGGCCAATGCTGAAATCAGATCACTGTTGGATGAGAATAAAGAAGACGATGAGGTGAGAATTAAAATAGGAATCTGGTTTTTCAGTCAGGACAAGTTTGAAGAAGGAAAAAAATTAGGGGACGAATTAATTCAGATGCATCCGGAACATGGCGAAGGATATTTTCTTGCTGCAGATGGTGAACTCAGATTAAAAAACACGCAAAAGGCATTTGATCTTTATGCAACCGGATTTGGCAAATCGGATATTTCACTGGAAAGGAAACTTGAAATTATCTGGTCGTTGAGTTCAAAGCCTTTTGAACGTAATAATCCTGATGCAAAAATTGCCGAGGCCGGATTAAAAAAATTATTTGATTTAATTTATGATGAGTCTCTCAGAAATGAGACGCTGCATACGTATTATGGTGGTTTTTTATTGAGTCAGGGAAATACCCGTGAGGCTCTTAAACAATTTAAAATTGTCTGCAATCTGAATGCATCTGACTTTACGTTCTGGAGCAATTTACTGATGCTTGAAAATGATCTTCACGCTTTTGAAGATTTGTTTACAGATGCTCAGAAAGCACTTGAACTTTTTCCTTCGCAGCCTGTATTTTATAAACATGCCGGAGTAGGTGCGTACGAGACCGGAAAATATGAAGAGGCTGAAGAATTTTTAATACTTGGAAAAGATCTGGTGGTAAACAACGCTGAACTGCTGGCTGACTTTTATATTCATTTGGGAATTATGTACTGTTATCAGAAAAAATATCCGGAAGGTTATAATCAGTTTGAACAGGCAAAAAAGGTGCATACTTCGGGCGCAAAAGTTTACGGCGTCGAGGTGATATATCTGCTTGAAGAAAATAAAATTCAGCAGGCAGAAGCGGTGATTCAGGCGGGATTGTCAATCAATCCTGAAGATGCTGTGGTACTGCACTCGCAAGGTTTAATTTATATCAAAAAGAAAGAATACACAAAGGCGCTGAGTGTTCTTGAAAAGGCAGTGATGTATGATATTAAAAACGGTGAGTTTTTTGAGTCATACGGAGACGCTTTGTTTCTCAATGGAGATAAAGAAAAAGCGCTTGAAGTTTGGAGTGAAGCACAAAAACTTGGCAACAATTCACCTTTGCTTGAAAAGAAAATTGCCAACAAAAATTATTATGAAAATTAGTACATACAAAATATATTATTCGCTGCTGGTGTTCATCAGCCTGTTGGCCGTTTCATGCAAAACCGCTCAGAATGTTACAAGTGAACAACCGAAACGTCTCAATGAAAAGGAAGCTGTTGAATTACTTTTTGAAAAAGGAAAAATTCCGTTCTATTGTTTTTATTCTAAAATAGGAATTGATTACAGTGACAGCAGCAGATCCAATTCTTTCAAAGCAACTGTAAAAATGAAAGTAGATTCTGCTTTCTCCGGAACGCTGAGCGTCGGTCCCGTGATTGGGGCGTCTTATCTTATTTCTAGAGATTCAATTTTTTTCACGGATAAAATGAAGAATTGTTACTTCAAAGAAAACATTAATTATCTCACAGGCATCTTTGGAACTGCAATTGCGTATGAATTTTTTCAATCCCTGATACTTGGTTTACCGCTTGGCTTAGATCCGGACATTAAGTATAATTACAAACACACGCGTGACTTTTATGTTTTATCTTCTTATAAGAAAAAAGATCTGAGAAAGATTGAAGATGTTGAAGAAGAAATTTTTGTGCAGTATTACATCAACACCACTACGCTGCACTTAGATAAAATTGCAATTCAGGTTCCTTCTGACACAGTGACAATTGATATTGATTACATGAACCGTGTTGATTATGAAGGATTTTTTCTGCCTGAAAGAACTGAAATTAAAATCGGTCATCCAAAAGATTCCATCCTGATCAATTTGGATTATGGTTCTGTTAAATTGAATGAATGTAAAGAAATTGATATTAATATCCCTGACACGTATGTTAAATGTAAATAGAAATTTATTTGCACTGTTTTTGCTGATTTTTTCTGTCATTTCTTTTGGACAAAAGGAAAGTGACCGACTGAAGAAGGAGCAACAGGAATTGCAGAAAAAAATTTCGTTTACTCAAAATCTATTGGAAACTACCAAAGCCAACAAAGCCAATCTGTCTGAAAATATTGGTCTGATCGATCGTAAAATTGAATACCGCAGTGAGCTGCTTTTAAATCTGGATAATCAATTAAGCCAGCTGTCGCTCGAAATTGAAGATCATAAAAAGGCAATTGAAAATCTGCGGGTAGAAATAGACAGACAGAAATCTGCGTATAAAATGATGCTTGTTCATGCTTACAAAATGAGAAGTTCAAGAGCATCTTTACTTTTTATTCTTTCATCAGAGTCTTTTAATCAGGCAAGCAAACGTATGGCTTATCTGAAACAACTTTCAAAATTCAGATCAGATCAGATTAAACGGATTGAAAAAACAAAATCACAGCTTGATCTTGAATTGTCAGATCTGGAAGCAAAAAAGAAAGAAAAGGATGATTTGATTGCCAGTCAGAAAACCGAACAGGATCAATATATCAAAGACAGAGAATATCAGAAAACACAAATTGAAAGTTTAAAAGGAAAAGAAGTTCAATTGCAAAATGAACTCGCGCTTCAAAAGAAAAAATCCAAGGAGCTGCAGAACGCACTGAACTCAGCGTTAAACAAAGAGATTCTGGATAAAAAGAAAAAGAATGAAGACAAACCACTTACGGATAAAGAAGTAAAAGAAATTGAATTAAGCAACAAAGGTTTTGAGGCGGATAAGGGAAAATTGCCCTGGCCGGTGAGCAAAGGTGAAATCACCAAAGGCTATGGTAAACAAGCGCATCCGGTGCACATTAATGTTTACACGTATAACAATGGAATTGATATCACAACAGTAAAAGGCGCAACAGTGCGTGCAGTGTATGGTGGTGAAGTGAGCAGTGTCATTGTGATTCCGGGTGCCGGTAAAGCAGTAATTATTGCGCATGGTGATTATCGTTCCATCTATTCGAACCTGGCTGACGCTTATGTTAGCAAAGGGGATAAAGTTACCACCAAGCAGGAAATCGGGTCCTTGCTCGTAAATGATTCAGGAACGTCAGATGTACATTTTGAAATTTGCAAAATTACTGCCGAGGGAGATATTCAGCATGTGAATCCAACTTATTGGATTGTGCCGTGATAAATTCAAAAAGGCTGAAATTCTAAAAGTCTAAATTTCTAAAGACTAAATTCTGAAAGGCATAAACTTGTGAACTCATCAATCCCTTCGCTAACTTATTTGATTGTGCCGTGATAAGTGCAAAAATTCTAAAATTCTAAATTTCTAGAAGACTAAATCCAAGAACGCATAAACTTATCAACTCATCAACTCATCAACCCTTTTCCCTTTTGTCCTTTTTCCTTTGCCCTTAGCCCTCCAAACCCAATCAATCCAACCTGTAGACTGTATTCCCCGTTTTCAAACTAAAATTAAAATACAATTCCTGAGTAGACAAAACGGCGTTGCCTTGTGAGTCAGTAGCCGGTATCCATACAGGCATAATTCGAACCACACGTTCTGCTTCGCGCTCAAATAGGTTGGCAATTTTTTGATTCAAAACCATTTGTGTGGAATTCATCGGCTTGTCATTTTCATCACGCATGGTAAAGCAGGTAGCCTCAATGTTGGATCTTGTTCCTTCAGGATTTACCAAAAAAGTAACCTTTACGTTGCCTGATATTTTTTTCTCTTTGGCTGTTCCGGGAAAGCGCATGTTTTCATCAATGAATGATTTCAAGGCTGCATCTCCTTTTGGAAAACTTGCTATCCTGTTTTTGGATATCACATTTTCCGGATTATTTGTTTTGACTTCATCCGGAGTGCTGGTCACATGACCCGTTTGTTCATCTGTTTCATCGGTATTTTGACTTGTTTCATCCGCATTATAAAGTTGATTTGAAAGGTCGTTGTCCTCATTTCCACTTCCACTTACGAGATGTTTGTTTTGAGGAATATCCGGAACAATTCGTTCACCATCTTCCATCACAAAATAGGTGGTTCCATCTTCCACAATAGTATCTTCTACCAGCGTTGAATCAAAATTTTGAGTAATAATTTCAGTCTGCTGGTTTATTTCGGGATCATTGTCCGAAGAGAAATAAACGGCTGCAACAATTCCACCAATCACCAGTGCCGCACCACCCATTCCAACCCATGGATTCGCATACCAGGCTGCACCTCCAATGCCGGCAACCATATTTATTTCTGCCAGCAGCGCTTTTCTGTTTACGGTTTGAATCAGTAATTGCTGATCATTGACCATTGATTGCAATTCAGGATTTGTGGCCAGATTATTCTTGAACTGATCCAGTTCAGCGCCGTTTAATTTGCCCTGTAAATACAAATCAATTTGTTCCATGGTATGTAAATCTGCTCTCATATTCACGCCTGTGTTTGTAGTTCGTTTGGATTCATTTGTCTTGCCAGTTCAATGGCGCGCTCCATGCATTTGTATTTTTGTGTTTTTGCAGAATTCACACTTGAAAAATCAAGCTCTTTTGCAATCACGTTCATGTCTTGTTTTTTGAAATAAAAGAGTTCAAATATTTTTTTGCATCGTTCTGTTACCTGACTCAGCACTTTTTCAAGCAGTTTTATTTTTTCTTCTTTCTCTTCGTTATAGCCCAATTCCTCGGCAGATAAAATGAGAGTGTCTTTCCATTCCAGTTCCGGACTTTTATTTCTTCTTCTGAGTTCATTTTTCCAGAGAAAACGATTTATACCAAAGAGATAGGTTGAGAGTTTGGAGGTAAGTTCAAATTGCGGATTGGAAACTTTTTCAATGAGAAGAATCAAACTATCATGGAAAATTTCACGCGCAATTTCAGCATCACCCCCGCTGTAAATAATGTTGCTTTTGATTTTTGGAAATTCAGTATACAACGCCTTAATAGCCGGCTCCCTTTTTCCGCTTCTTATTTGTGCTATGATTTCCTGATCAGTCATATAGTATCACGCTTTCTGAAAGTATATGTCCGCTTTTTTGAAAGGTAACTATTTTTCATGATAATTATTTCACCCGCGTGTCTGTCTGTGGAAATTCATGAACATATATGCTTTGATACTAAACTTTTGTTCAGGTTTTTACGTCATGTAGGTTAAGCACAGTTAATATGAAACGATTGTTTTTTTCGGGATTGATTTTTCTTTCCATTTGCGCCGGGGTTGCGCCGCAGTCAGTTATTGAAACAGATGTAAAACTTCAAAAACTTAAGCAGGCGTTGCCATCGGGTTGGCAGATGTCCGTTGCTGGAGACACCTTGACAATTGAAAATCCTGAACCGGTGTGGGTGCTGGAATCGAATTTTATAAATGTACCACAAACTGATTTGATGGACGATGAAAAAAGCCAGAAACGGATCATGCAAAACGGAAAGAAGACAACGGCCAGGTTTATTTTTCTGCTCAAAAGTCTCAAATCAATTTCTAAATCTGAACGCTTAACGGCCAATTACCTGTCTAAAAAGTACGCTTTGTTTGAATTAAGTGCAACAGGTTTTGATACCCCGTATAGAAGAGTTTATCCCTGGAATATTGAAGGCGAAGCTTCACGAATTTATAACATGACCTTAATTCAAAATCTTACGGTGGTTAAAGGACCAGTTTTTCCTGAGGTGGATTATTCCAGACCCTGAACCCCGTATAATTCCTCAAACGTTGAGATCAGGCAGGATTTTTGCTGGTTGACTCAACGAAACCCTCATTTAAGGCGTCTTAACAATTAGAACAGTGCATTTTCGTTACTTTTGAGATTGATTTTGAAAAGATTACTGCTTACATCGGTCCTGATTTTCTTTGCATGTACATTAGCAAAGTCATCCCACATTGTGGGAGGTGAAATGTATTATGATTGTCTGGGCGGAAGTCAATATCGGATCACGCTAAAAATTTACCGTGATTGTGCTTCAACGGGAGCCGCTTATGATGATCCATTGCCGGTGACCGTTTTTAATGGAAGTAACGTGCAGATTGATCAGTTTGATATTGCTTTTCCGGGATCGATTGTCTTGCCTGTTGTATTTAATAATCCCTGTGTTTCTATTCCATCGGGAATTTGTGTGGAAGAAGCAATTTACCAAAAGATTGTGACGCTTCCTGCTTCAGCAAACGGATATAAACTTTCCTATCAGCGTTGTTGCAGAGGTCCTGCGGTGACAAATTTAAATGTTCCGGATGATCAGGGATTGACTTTGACAGTTCAGATTCCACCACCGGCTTCGGCAATCTGTAACAGCAGTCCGCGTTTTACAAATTACCCGCCATTGCTTTTATGCGCAGGACAACAATTGGTTTTTGATCATTCAGCTACTGAACCAGACGGTGATGTTATCGTGTATGAATTGGTTCAGCCCTGGCAAGGTGGAACCAGTGTTGCGCCAGCGCCAAATCCTGCTTCTCCTCCGCCATATTCACCTGTAGTTTGGGCTGGTGGTTATTCGCAAACTGCCCCCTTTGGACCTGATCCAATCAGCATCAATTCATCCACGGGATTATTAACCGCTACGCCAACTGTTCCCGGTTTGTATGTTGTTGGTGTTGCAGCAAAAGAATATCGGGCAGGTGTTTTAATCAGTACCACCGTAAGAGATTTTTTATTTAAGGTAATGAGTTGTCAGGTGAATCTGGAAGCAGAAGTTGTACCGCAGGTTGACATGACCACCTTTGTTTCTTTTTGCCAGGGACTTACCATCGATTTTGAAAATGACAGCTACGGCGGAACAAATTATCATTGGGATTTTGGTGTTGCCGGAACAACGGCAGATGTGAGTACCGCATTTGAACCTTCATATACTTTTCCTTCTGCAGGAACTTACAATGTTCAGCTAATTGTTAATCCAGGATGGCCATGTACTGATACCAGTACAGAAACTTTTATCATCAATGAAGAAATAATTGCATCTTATGTTCCACCTCCACCTCAATGCATAACTGCCAATAGTTTTGATTTTGTCGGGCAGGGTCAATATCCTGCAAGCGGATCCACTTTTTTGTGGGAATTTGGGACAACTACAAATCCTGATTCTGCATTTACAGAAGATGTTTCAAATGTGGTATTCACGGAATATGGATATAGGCCAGTGACCTATACCGTTTTTTATGACGTCTGCGAAGTCAGTTATACTGATTCAGTTTTTGTTTTTGCTGAACCTGAAATTGGTTTTTATGTGCCGGATGAATTAATGTGTGCACCGTATCTGGCTGAATTTTTTGATACCAGTTTTGCGCATACGCAGATTTATTATGAATGGAATTTCGGTGATGGTTCACCTTTATCGCCACTTCAAAATCCTACGCACATGTATCCAAATCCGGGAGTATATGATGTGAGTCTGACAATTTGGACTGATGCCGGATGCATTGATACATTGACTGAATTTAAACCCGGTTTGATTGAAGTTTTTCCTAGTCCTGTTTCAGAATTCACAGTAAATCCACCGGAGGCTGATGTGTTCCATCCGCATTTTTATTTTGAAGATCATTCACAGGACAGTCAGGAACATTATTATTATTTTGATGATGGCGCAAGCACAGCAGAAAGATTTACGTGGCATTCTTACGTTGAATCAGGCTGGCATCATCCGTATCAGGTTGTGATTAATCAATATGGATGTCCGGATACCAGCTGGCAAGCAGTGTATGTAATTCCGTATACGACTATTTATGTTCCCAATTCTTTTACACCGGATGGTAACGGAAGAAATGAAATCTGGCAACCGGTGGTGTATGATACCGAAACATATGAGCTGTGGGTTTTTGACCGCTGGGGTCAACCTATTTTACACACTACTGATGAACAAGTAGGCTGGGATGGAACCATGAATGGAAAACCTTCACCCATTGGTGTCTATACCTATTTCATCAAATACACAGATATTGATACCGGACTGCCGGAAGAAATCAGAGGGCATTTTAGTTTGATCAGGTAAATTTTATTTCTTACGATCTGTAAATTTTCAAACGCTGTGCAGGATATTCATCATGCACTAAACCTCAATATCAGAGATATTTATCCCTATCGCAATTCGTTAATAAAAATCATTACATTTATTAATACAAATTACTGGTATAATTTATTTAATTGGAAACATGAGTTTGGCGAAGGATTTATATGCTGCGCAGTTGGTAATTATTGACAACGGCACTACAGAGCAGGTTGAAAAACTAGTTATCCAATGAAAATAGTGATGATATACGTTATACCTCTTCTTTTGCTTTATAGTTGTAAAAAAGAAGAAAGCGAATTATGGACAGAAGTTCATGTAAAAGCAACCGACTATAATACCGGTGAACCACTTGATGATGTTTATATAGGTATCATTGAGTGGAAAGATAAATGGTTATTTGACAGCAAAGGCAAATCAATCTCTGAGGGTTACACGGATGCGAATGGAGAATATCATTTTGAATGGAAAGCAAAACGAGGTGATGGATTTTCTTATGAGTACGTGGCTCAGGCAAATCCTGCTAAATACAATCAGGTTTATTTCCAGCAAATCGATTATTTGAAAAAAGGCAATATGCATAATTATGAAATAAAATTGGTTGAAGATGGTTATTTGAATGTTGATTTTGTGAATTTGAATTGCGAGAATTCCAATGATGTGATGCGATTCAGATATTATTTCCAACATCCGGAATTTCCACAATATATTTATGTATATAGTCCATACTGGGACGGGGAATTGCATTGGGATGGATGTGTTAATTTGATTGGAGGAGGCTATCAAGAACTACCCGCGGGTACATATACTATTGAATGGAACGTTACGCGTGATAGTGGATATACAGAAGGAATGGATACTTTTTTTGTTGGGAATGGAGACAGTGTCACTTATCTTCTGGAGTATTGAAAACTTTCATTTTTCATATTAGTTTTTTAGGTATTCTGGTTTTATTTCCTGATTTCTCATTTTCACAATTCTTAAGAAAAACATACCTTTCTATAGAAAGTGAAAATTTTAAGAAAGATCATATAATTAAAGAGGATAAACTGGTGAGAATATGGATAGATTCATCAACATCATATTTTGGTTTTTTGGAATTTGGTGACTCTCTAACCTTGGCCGTTAATGATACACTCATACATCCAAGAGATGTAGTTCAGATTCAAGCCAGAAACAATCGACGTAGTATTGGAGCGGTTTTTACACTTGTGTCGCCTGTTGTCTGCGGTATTATTGTTGATGGTATTCTTTATTTTTCTGATGTTTATGGTTCACTCACGTTTATTCCTGCGACCAGGGCGGGTATAGCCGGAAGTGTTGTAGGTTTTGTTGTAGTTTGTTTTACCATGAACAGACGAATTTATAAAATGTCTGAAGGGGTTGAGCTGAAAATATATTCAAAAAATTAGATTCTGTTGCAGAAATATTCTGGTGAAGTGTAAAAAACTACTGATGAATTAATGCATCTAAATTTTTTTATCGTCTTGTAAACTTTCTACCATCAAAACCGTCTAACCAGCAAGGGTGTTTATTAAACCGTGCTTTTTCGTAAATTTGAAAGAGTGAAAAAACTGCTGATCCTTTTATTTCTGTTGCAGAGTTTCTTTTTTGCAAACGCGTCACACATTGTGGGGGGTGAAATCTATTATGATTGTTTGGGTGGTACAACCTATAAAGTGACGGTAAAATTATACCGTGACTGCAACTCATCAACACCCTATGATACTGATTTACCCATGACAGTTTTTAATGGTTTTGGATCACAGATTTTTGATTTTGTCATTCCAATGCCAACACCTGATTTGTTGGATGTGGTTTTCAATAATCCATGTGTCAGTATTCCATCAGGAATTTGTGTGGAAGAAGCGATTTATCAAAAAACGGTTACGCTGCCTGCATCAGCATCCGGTTATACTTTATCGTATCAGAAGTGTTGCAGAACCGGTAGTACAACAAATCTCATAAACCCGGGTGATCAGGGTATCACGTTAACCATTGATATTCCTCCGGTGGCTGATGCCATTTGCAATAATAGTCCACGGTTTGATAATTATCCGCCGTTGCTTTTGTGTTCGAATGAGCCTTTGATTTTTGATCATTCAGCAACTGATCCGGATGGTGATAGTTTAGCGTATTCATTAGTTACTCCGTTTCAAGGCGGCGGTACAACATTGTTTCCTCCCAATTGCGGAACATGCCCAAGTCCCATTCCTGCATTGCCACCACCCTACACAGGTATTACATGGGCTGGTGGGTACAGTGCAACCAATCCATTTGGAGGCGGATCAATTAATATAAATTCCAGTACAGGTTTACTTACTGCTGTTCCACCCATGTCTGGTTTTTTTGCCGTGGGTGTTTGTGTGAAAGAATATCGCAATGGAATTTTATTGAGCACCAACATCCGTGATTTTATTTTTCAGGTAATGAATTGTAATTTTTTGCTGGAAGCTGAAATTACACCTCAAATTAGTATGCCTGGATTTGTTTCTTTTTGTGACGGACTTACGGTAACATTTGATAATGCCAGTGTAAATGGAACGGATTATATCTGGGATTTTGGTGTTGCCGGAATCACATCCGATGTGAGTACAGCGTTTGAACCAACCTATACGTATCCATCTGAAGGAACTTATACGGTTATGTTAATTGTAAATCCAAGCGGCGCGCCTTGTACAGATACAACGTATCAGACTTTTACCGTGTATGAAGATATCACGCCGGTTTTTCCGGTACCTACTCCGCAATGTATAACGGGAAACAGTTTTGATTTTGACGGTCAAGGAGTTTATCCAACACCGGGCACAACCTTTGAATGGGATTTTGGAAGTGATGCTTTACCAACATCTGCAACAACTGAAAATGTAAATAATGTGGTTTATTCAGATTATGGATATCAACCGGTAACATACACCATTTATTATGAAACGTGTGAGGAATCTGTGACCGATTCTGTTTTTGTTTTTGCTGAACCAAGCATTGGATTTCAAATTGCAGATGAGTTAATGTGTGCTCCGTATTTTGCAATTTTTGATGACACCTCATTTGCGTCAACAGATATTTTTTACATGTGGGATTTTGGTGACGGAACAGAACTTTCAAACTTATCTGATCCGGGACATATGTATGTGAATCCCGGCACGTATGATGTGACTCTTACCATTTGGACTACCTCCGGATGCATTGATACACTTACCTTGTCAATGGCTGATCTGATTGAAGTATTTCCAAGTCCAACATCTGCATTCAGTGTTTCACCAACTGAGGCAACTGTGTTTTATCCAAATTTCTTTTTTACTGATCAGTCACAAAATTCAGTGGAACAAACTTTTTATTTTACAGATGGATATTCCAGTACTGAATCTGAAATCTGGCATTCATACGTTGAGTCTGGTTATCATTATCCATATCAGGTAGTGTTTAATGAATTTGGATGTCCGGATACGAGCTGGCAAACTATTTACATTATTCCTTTCACTTCGGTTTATGTTCCAAATGCTTTTTCACCAAACGGAGACTCAAAAAATGATCTCTGGCAACCGGTGGTGTATGACACAGAAACATACGAAATATGGGTTTTTGACCGCTGGGGGCAATTAATCATGAATTCAACAAGTGAAGATGCAAACTGGGACGGAACAAGAAATGGAAAACCATCACCAATTGGGACCTATACCTATTTCATTAAATACACAGATCAGCTGGATGGAATTCCGCGTGAAATTCGAGGACATTTTAATTTGATCAGATGATTTTTTGAAATCGAGTAAACCAAAATAAATTATTCCACAAAGAACACAAAGAATCTCTAAGTTTCACAAAGAGGGTTTTGTTTTGTGTCATTCAAAGAACACAATCTGCGTCAATCAGCGAAATCTGCGGGAAACAAAAAATGGTTCAGCCTTTTATCAATCAAGCTGATCATCTGAAAGGAATTAATGTAAGATGGAAAAAATCAAATCTGGCTCAGCTTCACCATGTTTGATTTTCCTTTTTCTTCCAATGGAACAGACGCCACGTTAATGACGTAATCACCCGAGTTAAGAACCCCTTTTTCTTTCAAGAACTGCTGGCAATCTACAATGGTTTGATCAGTGCTACCAAGTTTGTCATAAAAATATCCTTTCACTCCCCAAACAAGATTTAACTGTGTAAGAATTTTTCTGTTTTCAGTAAAAACAAAAATATCTCCTCTTGGTCGCTGCGAAGAAAGTTTATAGGCGGTGTATCCTGAAAATGTCATGGTAATGATTGCCTTTGCTCCTACACGCTGAGCAAGTCGGGTTGCGTTAAAGCAAATGGAGTCGGTTATAAATCGTTCTTCACTTCTTGCAGGTAATTCTTCTTTGTGATAAATTTCATCGTTGTTCTCAATTTCTTTAACAATTCGTGACATTGTTTTGATCACTTCTACCGGATATTTTCCTACCGACGTTTCACCAGATAACATGACTGCATCTGCGCCATCCAAAACGGCATTGGCAACGTCATTTACTTCAGCACGGGTTGGAGAAAAACTAGTAATCATACTTTCCATCATTTGCGTTGCAACGATAGTCGGTTTTCCAAATGTTCGTGCTTTTCGGATAATCATCTTTTGAATATTCGGCACTTTTTCTGCCGGCAATTCAACCCCCATATCACCCCGCGCAATCATGATAGCATCTGTAGTTTGAATGATGGCATCAATGTCATCAATCGCTTCTGGTTTTTCAATTTTTGCAATGATTTTGGTGTGCTTTTGTTTTTTGGTAATGAGTTTTCTCAAATCTTCAATGTCTTTTGCTGAACGCACAAATGACAAACCAATCCAGTCAACATCATGATCCAGCGCAAAATCCAGATCACGTAAATCTTTAACTGTTAAACAGGGAAGTGAGATTTTTGTGTTGGGAAGATTCACTCCTTTTTTTGAACTGAGAATTCCACCGTTGATTACTTTGGTTATTACTTCATCTTCACGATTTGTTCCCGTCACCTCAAGCTGCAGTTTTCCGTCATCCATTAAAACTCTGTCACCAACTGCAACGTCTTTTGGAAATTCTTTATAAGTCAGATAAACCTTTGAAGCTGTACCTATGCATTGTTGCGTGGTGATGATGAGCTGTGCACCGTCAATTAATTCTACGCCATTATTTTCCACTTCACCTATTCTGATTTTTGGTCCTTGTAAATCAGCAAGCAAGGCAACATCTACATCCAGTTCTGAGTTTATTTCTCTCACCATCTGAATGGTGCTGAGGTGATTTTCATATTTGCCGTGTGAAAAATTTAATCGGCAGACATTCGTACCATGGATAATCATTTCTTTCAAAACCTCTTTTGAATTTGTAGAGGCCGGGCCCATGGTTGCAACTATTTTTGTTTTTTTCATTTTATACGTGTGTTAAACAAAGATAAGCTATTTGACTAACTTCTCTGAATGGTGCGATATTATGAAAATGTTGTGATTTTTTCTGACGCAACTAAGCGGAGGCAGTTGAATCAGAACAAAAGATTGGATTTTGATTTCAGTTCGCTGGGATCGAAAATAAAAGCTGTTTCTATTCCTTCACTCGATTTAATTTTATCAAGAATATCTTCCAGATCATGCACCACATTATTTTTTATCAGCAGAAAATAATCTATCTGATCTTGTTCCGGAATCAGTCGCTTGAATGAAGTAGAAACATTTTTGATGAGGTAATATTCCGTCAGTTCAAATTCATGGGTAAACTGATAAAAGGAATGAAAACCGTCTTCACCTTTTTTTTTTGTTTTAATGCAATAATCATCTTGTTTTTCAAGAGATATATGAAGACACTGATTGATGTTCCAACTGAGACGGTA
>Ga0268298_10002645_pt1 | contig 19403 bp, 16 predicted proteins | sample WWTPWeurt_MetaG_FD_194462 | JGI IMG/M metagenome (GOLD analysis project Ga0268298, IMG submission 194462) | Activated sludge microbial communities from WWTP in Nijmegen, Gelderland, Netherland - WWTP Weurt | ecosystem: Engineered > WWTP > Aerobic digester > Activated sludge | place...
CGCAGTTCCTTGCGGATCGCGTAATGGTCTTCGGTTCCCTTGGATTGGATCAACGCTTCGATCTTCGCCCATTCCTGGTCGGCGGTCTTTGGCATTTCCGGCATCGACGCAGTCTCGCAATACCGGGCTGCTTCGCCGCCGGTCACCCGTCCCCACACCAGACATTCCGCGGTGGAGTTCGAGCCAAGACGGTTGGCGCCATGCAAAGAAACGCACGATACTTCACCCGCCGCCCAAATATTCTCAATGGGAGTGTGTCCCTTGATGTCGGTATGCACGCCGCCCATGGTGTAATGCGCCACCGGGCGGATCGGGATCGGCTTCTCGATCGGGTCCAGCCCAATGTGCTTGATGGTCACTTCGCGGATGAGCGGGAGGCGTTCGAGAATCTGTTTGCGGCCAAGGTGACGAAGATCCAAATGGATATAGTCCAGCCCTTCCGGTCCGGGGAAGCCGCGCCCGGCTTCGATCTCGGTCATCTCTGAACGGGAGACCATGTCACGCGGAGCGAGTTCCATCTTCGATGGGGCATACGCACCCATGAAGCGTTCATCTTTATTATTGAGAAGGGTACCGCCTTCACCACGGCAGGCTTCGGTCATGAGAATGCCGCTGGGGATGAGTCCGGTCGGGTGGAACTGGATGAACTCCATATCCTTGAGAGTCATTCCAGCGCGATACGCCATTGCCAGACCATCGCCGGTCACTGTTTCAGAGTAGGTGGTGAACCCGAAAATCTGACCCGCCCCACCCGTCGCCAGAATGAGCGCCTTGCCGCGGATGAGCACAAAACGACCGTTGATCATGTCGATCATGGTCAGCCCTGCAAAGCGATTGTTCTCGATCAAAATGGAAGTGACGAAGCCTTCGTCATAACGATTGATCTTTTTCGTGTGCTTCATCAAGGTGTCGTACAGGGTCTGCATTTCAAGGTGACCAGTCTTATCCGCAGCAAAGACCGCGCGCGGATAGGTGTGCCCGCCGAACGGACGCTGCGCGATATGCCCGTCTTCGGTGCGCGACCACGGGATGCCCCAATGGTCGAGGTGCAGAATTTCCTTGGGCATTTCATGCACAAAAAAATCCACGACGTCCTGGTCAGCCAAAAAGTCGGAGCCTTTGACCGTATCCCACGCATGGAGTTCGTAGCTGTCGCCCTTGTCCTGCCGCATCACGGCGGCTGTCCCGCCTTCAGCCGCGACCGAGTGCGCGCGCATCAATTGCAATTTTGATACAAGTGCGATATCCAGATTGCCTTTGCTTACCTGTGCGGCTTCGAGCGCTGCCCGCAAACCTGCAAGCCCTGTCCCCAATATGATCAGATCGTGATTGTATACTTCCATGAGACTGCATTCTCCTCGTAAAAAGATGAAGAAACGCCAAATTAGGCGTTATTGTAGGATTTTTATCTTTTTTAGGTTAGTGATGATTGTCACCGAATGAACGGAAGGATAGCCCAAGGATTTATTTCCGATTAAAACAAAAAGTTGGGATTGCGTGTCCCAACTTTTGAAGATCGATATTTTTTTCCTGCTTAGAAAACCATGATCAATATCAAACCGATCAAAGCCGGCAATGCCTGAATATAAAAGATGCGCCTGCTGACCGTGAACGCGCCAAAGACTCCTGCGACGACGACACAACCAAGGAAGAATATTTTCACAGAGTCTCCGGCGAAGAGTCCCCAGATCAAGCCGGCAGAAAGAAAGCCATTGTATAGTCCCTGATTGGCCGCCAGCGATTTGGATTGCGCCGCGAACTCTGCCGTGGTGCGGAAGGATTTTCTACCCGCGGGCTTCTCCCACAGGAACATTTCTAGCACGAGGAAGTATCCATGCAAAAGCGCCACAACACCGGTAATTACATTCACAATAATGTTCATCTTTCTCTCCTGTAAAATTATTTTCTTCGTATGATACCCCACAAAAAATAAAAGTCGGAACCGATCTGGTTCCGACTTTTTGTTCAAACTATTTGACGGGAGCGGAGGTTTAGTGGTCCATCCAGTTAATGACCGCGTCACCAAACTCGGAGCACTTGATCTCCTTGGCATCAGTCATCAGGCGGGCGAAGTCATAGGTGACGGTCTTGGCGTTGATCGCGCCTTCCATGCCCTTGACGATCAGGTCAGCAGCTTCGCCCCAACCCATGTAGCGCAGCATCATCTCGCCAGAGAGGATGACCGAGCCGGGGTTGACCTTGTCCAGGTCGGCGTACTTGGGAGCGGTTCCGTGCGTCGCTTCAAAGATGGCGTGCCCGGTCTCGTAGTTGATGTTCGCTCCCGGAGCGATACCAATACCGCCCACCTGCGCGGCGAGCGCATCCGAAAGATAATCGCCGTTCAGGTTCAGGGTGGCGATCACATCGTAATCGCGCGGGCGGATGATGGTGAACTGCAGGGAGACATCGGCGATGGAGTCTTTGATGAGCAGCATCTTCTTCCACTTGCCGCCGCCATGGGTATCCCACAGCTTGAGCGCTTCTTCCACTTCCTGCTTGATATCGTTCTGCTGGGCGGGGGACATCATGTCAAAGCCGGGGTCGATCTGCTTGGCATTTTCTTCCACGGTCAAATTGGGGTTGGCTTCCTTGTTACCGAGGATCCAGGTCTCGCGTTCAGTGACGATCTGGTTGCGGAACTCGCGCTTGGCGAGAGTGTAGCCCCAATCCTTGAACGCGCCTTCGGTGAACTTCATGATGTTGCCCTTGTGAACAAAGTTCACGCTGCGGCGGTGATTGTCCAGCGACCATTGGATGGCGGCGCGCACAAGGCGTTCGGTGCCTTCCACAGAAACAGGCTTGATGCCGATACCGGCGGTATCCGGGAAGCGCATCTTGGCGTATTCCTTGGGGAAGGCTTCCTTGAATAATTTCTTGAATTTATCGTTGTCTTCGGTGCCGTATTGGAATTCAATGCCGGTGTAGATGTCTTCGGTATTCTCACGGAAGATGACCATGTCCACATATTCGGGATGGACAACAGGCGAAGGCACGCCCTTATACCAGCGCACCGGACGCTGACAGACATACAGGTCCAGCAGTTTGCGAAGCGCCACGTTCAGCGAGCGGATGCCGCCGCCAATGGGTGTGGTGAGCGGTCCCTTGATGCCGACCAAAAATTCCTTGAAGGCTTCGGTCGTTTCATCAGGCAGCCAGCTCTGGAACAATTTGAAAGGCTTCTCGCCGGCGTACACTTCCATCCAATGGATCTTGCGCTTGCCGCCGTAGGCTTTCTCAACCGCGGCATCGAACACGCGGACAGATGCGCGCCAGATATCGCGCCCGGTTCCATCGCCTTCCACGAACGGAATGATCGGATTATCAGGAACATTCAACTTTCCATTATCAATGGTGATCTTCGCCCCGCCTGCGGGGACAGTAACGTTTGTGTATGCCATCGTCTTTCTCCTTTGTGGTGTTTGTGCGGATTATAACAGCGGACTTTTCATCCTTTCAGTGACGATTGTCACTACATCGCGCTTCGCACCGCACTTCTGTCTGGCGCTGTCCGATCGAATTTTTCAAAATCCTTGACACTCGTACAAATCGGCGTAAAATTCGGCGCAATATGTACGAGAAAAAGCCCCCTCTTTCCCAGCACCAATTCTTCGGGATGAGTGTTTCTGTTTTATGAATTTGAGAGTCGCTTGCAGCGGCTCTCTTTTTTTGTCAAACCAAAGAGAGGAGAATGTGTATGGCAGCAAAAAGCAGCAAGTCCCAAAAGTCCGCGCCCGCGAAACCGGCCCGAAAGGAAAAACAACCCGCAGTGAAGAAACAGGTTGAGGTCGAGGTAAAGATCGAATCAAAAAATGAAGAGGCGGGCTCGCCCAAGGTCTTCGGGTATCTTCCCGATGACACGCCGCCTGTCGGCGCGATGCTAAGCCTCGGCTTCCAGCAGGTACTGACGATGTTCCCCGCCACGGTGCTCGTCGCCATCCTGACAAAGTTTGATGTCGGCGTCACCCTTCTGGCTTCCGGCTTGGGAACCATCATTGCCCTGCTGGTTTCAAAGCGCAAGATCCCCATGTATTACGGCTCGTCATTTTCATATATCGCAGTGGTCGTAACAGCGATGAGCCTGTACGCCGGCGATTGTTTTTCGAGCGATGCCGTGTACTGTGCTGAAGGTGTCCGTTTGGTGCAGGTGGGAATCATTGGCACGGCGATCGTGGAGATCCTGGTGGGCTTGCTCATCATGCGGATCGGCAAGACCGCGCTGGATAGGATCCTTCCTCCCATCGTGACCGGCTCCATGGCTGTGGTCATTGGCATTGCCCTTGCCGGAGCTGCGCTTGGCATGGCAAGTGGAAACTGGCTGGTGGCATTCGTGACCCTGCTGGCAACTGTGATGTGCTCGGTCTTTTTGCAAAATAAAGGTCTGCTGGGCATGTTGCCGATCCTCCTGGGAGCGATCGTTGGTTACGCTTTCTCCGCGGCGCTCGGCGTAGTGGACTATAGCGTGATCACCAATGCGGCCTGGTTCCGCGTCCCTGCCATCACCTTCCCGGCCTTCAATGATCCGCGCGCCTGGGAATTGGTGGTGAGCATTTCACTGATCGCGATCGCGACCATTCCCGAATCCACGGCGCACCTGTATCAGATGAGTTTGTACATTGATACGCTTGCAGAACAACTTGGACGCAAGCCTTTCAACATCAAAGAACTCATCGGCTTGAATCTTGTTGCCGACGGCGCGGACGACCTCATCGTTGGGTTCCTCGGCGGTGCGGCTGGCACAAACTATGGCGAGAACAACTCTCTCATGGCGATCACCCGCAACTATTCCATTCCAGTATTGATGACCGCAGGCGCCATGGCCATTCTGCTTGGCTTCGTTGGAAAACTGGCCGGCTTGGTCAACTCCATCCCGGTGGCTGTAACAGGCGGGCTGGCCATCTATCTCTTTGGAGTGATCGGCATGCAGGGCGTGGCGCTCATTCAATCTGAAAAAGTGGATCTCTTCAACCCGAAGAACCTTGCCATTGGTTCGGCTATTCTGGTCTGCGGCATCGGCGGCAACCTCGGTCTCGCGAACGGCCTCTTCCCCTTCAATGTGCCGGTGGTCTTCCCGCAAGGCATTCCTGCAATCGTGTTTGCGGCGATCGTTGGCATCGTGATGAATTTGATCTTCGTCCTCTTTCGCCCGGAAGATTAATCCCGCCTGACGAAAAATAAAAACAAGGTTCGGGAATTCCCGAACCTTGTTTTTATTTACGCTTCCTTCCACGCCGAAACCTGTTACCATTAATGAGCATTTCATACCCACTACAGGAATCCAAATCCATGATCAAACTTCCCGGATTAATTGATCCCCATGTCCATGTGCGCGAACCCGGACAAACCCACAAGGAAGATTGGGACACTGTCACCCAATCTGCGCTGGCAGGCGGCGTGACCACGATCTTTGGCATGCCCAATACCAAACCGCCCATCTTTGATGCCGCAACTCTGGACCTTGCCTTAAGCGCTGCTCAGCAAAAAGCGCGCTGTGACTATGCCCAATTCATTGGTGCAGGTCCCGACAATGCAGATGCCGCCGCAGCTCTCGCTCCGAAAGCTGCCGGGCTAAAAATGTACCTGGACTCAACCTTTGGAGAGCTTCGCCTCAATGACATGTCGCTCTGGGCGCCCCACTTCGAGAAGTTTCCAAAAGAATTTCCCATCGTAGCGCATAGTGAAAGCAGAAGCATGGCGGCGGCGATCCTGTTTGCGGCAATATATCACCGCCCTGTGCATATTGCTCATATTTCATTGAAAGAAGAAGTGCTTTTGATCAAAGCCGCCAAGGAAAAGGGAATCAAAGTCACTTGTGAAGTATGCCCGCATCACCTGCTGATGGTTTCGCAGGTAACAGATGAAGAGAGGGGCAAGAAAAAGGAAGGACGGATGGAAGTCCGTCCGCGGCTGGCAACCCAAACAGATGTGGATGCGCTGTGGGAAAACCTCGACGTGATCGATTGTTTCGCCACCGACCACGCTCCTCACACAGTGGCTGAAAAAGACTCCGACAATCCGCCGCCCGGATTCCCCGGGTTGGAAACCCTTCTTCCATTAATGTTGACCGCTGTCGCGCAAGGGCGTCTGTCAATTCCAACTCTGATCGAAAAAACATACACGAACCCCCGCCGTATTTTCAACATCCCTGAGCAACCTGAGACCTGGGTGGAAGTGGACGAGCAGGCCAAGTACGAGATCCGCGCTGCTGACATGCACTCCCGTTGCGGTTGGACTCCGTTTGAAGGGTGGAAGGTTCAGGGAAAGGTGAAAAAGGTGGTGCTCCGAGGGAATACCGCCTTTGAGGATGGGAAAATTCTGGCTCCAACCGGCTATGGAAAAGATATCCGCAGATAAGCGCCATACACTATCCGAAATATCTTATCTATTCGCCCATATATGGGGGGTATTGTCTAAACAATACCCCTTTTTTGATCCGCCAAACTGTGGATAACTGTCTAAAAACTGTGGAAAAGTACCCCCGGCTGTGGACAATAAACCGAAAGTGGGCTCAAAGGGTTGGATAAGTCCCAAAACGAGACCACCATATATGGGGGGTAGTGGTCTATATTCCCAATATATGGAAAGTCTGAAAAACCTGTGGATAACTTTTTCGAGTTGGGGATAACTCATCCGTAAACTATCCACAGTTGTAAATTTTGATGGAACAAGGATCAACCAGAGATTTAGGGGGGAGCGCGCGTGAGTCACCCACGGGTGGGGCTGCATTCCTTTTATCCACACTATCCACACTTACTACTACTATTACGATTCCATATAAATATCTATTATTACCTTGAATCTGTTATGTGTATCTTGTACAATGCGTCTGTAAATCCGTTCCCTACACTTAGCCAACCTTGGGAGGTTGCCATGGATATGATCAAAGTTTCAGCCAACTCCCGTACCTCTGCAGTCGCTGGGGCAATCGCGGGCGTCGTCCGCGAACATAAACGGGCGGAAGTGCAAGCCATTGGAGCTGGCGCAGTGAACCAGGCGTTGAAGGCGTTGGTGCTTGCGACCGGATATCTCAAGATCGACGGCATTGATGTCGTCTGCATTCCCGAATTCGTGGATGTGGAGATCGAAGACAAAGTCCGCACGGCCATTAAGATGGTGATCGAACCTCGCTAGATGCTGAGCTGGAAGTTCTGGAAAAGGACTTCCGATGTCCAGATTTGTAGACAGTTGCATACAGGGTGGCGTATAATCCTGCGTGGATGTTTCGCTTCATACTTAATGTGAAGCAAACTCCACGATTTATTTTTCTCACCTATGACAAACTGGAAGATCTTTCCGCGATTCTTATTGTTCATCTCCCTGATGCTGGGTCTGTTGGCAGGGATGACTTCACCTGTTACCAAAAAGCAGACCGTCAGCGCTGCTCCATTGAGCGCCAGCCTGCGAGATGTGGTCATCAGCGAAGTTGCCTGGGGCGGAACAGCGGCAAGCGCAAACGACGAGTGGGTTGAGCTGCATAACACCACGAACTCGGCGATCTCTCTGACCGGCTGGACCCTGATCTCTAGCGACACTACTCCCAGCCTTTCATTGAACGGTACCATCCCAGCCAATGGTTATTATCTGATCGAATGTAGTACCGATAACAACACCATATCCAATATGGCTGCGGATTTTCTCATTACAGGCACATGCTCTTCCAATTTTAGTAATTCCGGCGAAGTATTGACCCTGAGAGATAATCTATCCAACGAGATCGATACTGCCAACTCAGGAAGTTCTTCGTGGTACGCCGGCTCAGGTTCTCCAGATTACTTCAGCATGGAACGGGTGGATTTCAACGCAGACAACGCTTCTGCATGGGTATCCAATAATGGGATCACGAGGAATGGTTTGGATGCGAGCAGCAATCCCATCAACGGTACACCACGAAACTCTCAGATCGACCTTTCTCTTTCGTTAAAGACGAAGTCCATAAGCGGCATTACGCCTCCTTTTAGTGTCACCTATACCCTGATCCTCACCAATCTTGGCTTTGGCACCGCCACCGCGATAGATATTACGGATAACTTCCCCTCACTGGCAGGTTCAGGTGTGACGTATTCATCACATGCTGCCAGCTCAGGTACATATAACAACGGTACGGGCGTATGGTCGGTGCCTTCGCTCGCATACGGTTCGAGCGCGACTTTAGACATCACCGTGGCAACTACTGCCGCTTCACTGGTCACTTACTCTGCCCAGATCACAGCCAGCGGACAGTCTGACCCTGTAACTTCCAATAACAGTGACACCACCAAGATCGGTTTGCCACTCCTGAACATCTCCAATCTTGTCAGCAACCCGACACCCAACATTGGCTCCAATGTTGTCTTTACACTTTCAGTGACCAATCCCTCTGCCACTATATCCGCATCCAATGTTCTGGTGGATGCGCTTCTTCCCAGCGGGTTGACCTATGTTTCAGACAACAGCGGCGGATCTTATAACGGCACCACCGGGCTTTGGAATATTGGTAATCTGGCAATCGGCGGCAGTGCAACGATCAGCATCACCGCTACGGTCTCATCCAATGGTGTGAAGAACTTCGTGGTTGACGTATCATCGATCGAATTTGCCAATAACTCAGCTACAAGCACGGTCAATCCCTTCGGCGGATTATCTGACCTCAGCCTCATACAGACCCTGACCAAGAGCCCCACGGCAGTCGGTCAGGTGATCTTTACATTGACGATCACCAACTCAGGTCCGTACGATGCTACCAATGTGGAAGTGAGAGATCTGCTTCCATCTGGTGTGACCTATGTTTCTGATAACGGCGGCGGTTTTTACAATCGCACCACTGGCATCTGGTCTGTGGGAACCCTGCCTACTGCCAGCCCGACAAAGACCCTGACTATTACCGCCAGGGTAAATCCCAGCGGAACCATGACCAACGCTGCGGAAGTTTGGAAGTCAGATCAAACCGATTCCGACTCCACCCCGGGAAATTCATCCACCACTGAAGATGACGACGCCAGCGTTGAGATCAAGATAAGCGACTTGAGCGTATCAGAGACAGTTGATATTTCTGGAGTTAACGCGGTATTCACCGTCAGGGTAAGCAATGCCGGTCCAGACGGCGCGACCGGCGTGGTCGTAAAGACCATGCTGCCCGATCTAACATCCGCCTATACCTTTGTTTCTTATGGCAGTACCCAGGGAAGTTATACAGCGTCTTCAGGTGAATGGAATGTTGGATCGTTGGCAAATGGGGCTTCCGCCACCCTGACCATCACCACCACCATGTCCAGCTCTCTTATTGTGAATTGGGTTGAAGTGAAATCTTCTGATCAGGTGGACCCCGACTCTGTCCCAAATAACAACTCACGCACCGAAGACGATGACTCGAGCGCCCCGTCTGCCGATCTGTCTGTGACACAGACAGCCAGTAACCTGAACCCGGATATTAATACGAATGTCGTGCTCACGATCACGGTGACCAACGCTGGCGCAGCAGGGACGACCAATGTTCAGGTCCGCGACATGCTTCCAATCGGGTTGACCTATGTATCGTACACCAGCACCGCTGGTACCTCATATTCCAACTCCACAGGGATCTGGACCGTCGGTTCATTGGCGAACGGTCAAAGCAAGGTGTTGAACATCACTACAAAGGTGTCTACTTACGGCATCCTTACCAATTGGGCAGAAGTGTGGCAGTCCGATGAATCTGACCCGGATTCAAACCCCAGAAATAACTCTACGATCGAAGATGACGACGCCAGTGTCACCATCACCTCGTACCGATCGATCATTATCAACGAAATTGCATGGTCGGGTACCGCCTCGAGCGCAGAAGACGAATGGCTAGAACTTTACAACCCAAGCAGCGTTGCGATTAATGTGACCGGCTGGACTTTGAAGTCTGCATCGGGCTCACTCAATATCACCCTCTCAGGCACGGTCAATGCCGGCGGATACTTCCTTCTGGAACGTGGAGATAACACCACCATTTCCGATACCGCAGCCGACCAGATCTATAGCGGCACGGGCTCTGGTCCGCTTTCAGACGGCGGTGAAGTACTCACCTTGCGTGACGGCTCTGGCAATTTTATTGACACTGCTAATAATGAAGGATCCACGAGTGCTTCCAATCCCTGGCCCAAGGGGTTGGCTACTTCGAACCACAATTCAATGGAACGCGTAGGCACATCCACTGAGCTCGATAAGAACTGGGTATCCAATCTTGGCAACCCAAAGAACGGATTGGATGCAGACAATGGCTTCATATATGGAACCCCGCGCCGTGCCAATTCAGTTGGGACTGCTGTCGCCCCTACCCCCACCCTCACTCGTCCGGGCGGAACTTCACTCGCGGGTCGTCCCATCATCAATGAGTTTCTCGTCCGCCCCGGCTTTGACTGGAATCAAGACGGCAAAGTGGATGTCTATGACGAGTTCATCGAGATCAAAAACATCGGCAACGCGGATATCAGCATTAGCGGTTGGAAGTTGGAAATTGAATCGGGGCGCGGCTCAGGAACATTTGCCCTGCCCGCTCAAACATTGAAGGTTGGACAACGCCTAATCTTTTACGCCTTGCAATCCAATCTGCTATTAAGCGATGGCGGTGACACCATCCGCCTCATCAGTTCCAATGGCGAGATATTCGATGCCTACACCTATGGCATCGCCAAGGTTGAAGATGAAACCGTCTGCCGCCTGCCCGATGGCAACGGATCCTGGTACGAAGATTGCATCCCCACCCCAAACTTCTCCAACTCGCGCGAAGGGACAGTCCCCTCCATGCCGGGCGAAGGATTTGAATCGCCGGTTTGTGAACTGCCCGATACCCTGCCTGCGGATTTCCTCTTCGCTGAATGCAGGGGGTACGGTTCCAACATGTGGCGTGCCTTCTATTGGGATGTCCTGGGTTGGCAGGGTTCCCAATATATTGGGAACACAAGCAGGTGGGAATCGTTTGTTGAGTAAAATATAGACCCTAAAGATTTCAAAAGTCTTTAGGGTCTAACTTTATAAAAGGACAACTCATGGAATCATTTTTTTCCTTCCTCGAAAAACGAGTCGACGACTCCTCCTCCCTCCTTTGTGTCGGGCTTGACCCGCACATTCCCGACCTCAAGGAACCGACCGCCGCGTCAGCCCTCGACTTCTGCTTGAATCTCATCAAGCAGACAGCCCCCTACGCAGCGGCATTCAAACCCAACGCCGCTTTCTTTGAAGTCTTTGGCGCCGATGGATGGACCGCCCTCAAACAGGTCATTGATGCCATCAATGAAGAGTCAAACCGCATGGGCTCCCGCATCCCGATCATTCTGGATGCGAAACGGGGCGATATTGCATCCACTGCCGATGCCTACGCCCAATCTGCTTTTGATCATCTCGGAGCAGACTGCATCACGCTCAACCCCTATCTTGGCAGGGACTCTGTCGAGCCGTTCATCAAGAATTCGGAAAAGGGCGTATTTTTACTTTGTAAAACATCCAACGCCGGGTCGATGGATTTGCAGAACCTGTTGATACATTCAACGGATGCAGATGCTCCCATGCCCTTGTTTATTTATGTCGCCAGGCTCGCTCAGCAATGGAACGAAAAAAATAATATCGGTCTGGTCGTCGGCGCCACTCATCCGCAGATCATGGAAACGATCCGCGCCGCTGTTCCCGATCTGTGGTTTCTTTCTCCAGGCGTTGGCGCTCAAGGCGGCGAGTTGGAACAGGCGCTAAAAGCCGGCATGCGAAAAGATGGCAAAGGCATCCTGCTTCCGGTTTCGCGCTCCATTGCCCGCGCCGCCGACCCCCGTCGAGCCGCCGCAGAACTGCGCGATGAGATCATCTACCTCAAAAGACAGCTTCAGAAATAAACTACTCAATAAAGGACCAAACACATGACACAACTTGCCCCTCATCTTTCATCGTTGGCAGATGCCCTGCTTGAAGCTGGCTGTATCAAGTTCGGCGAGTTCACCCTCAAGTCCGGACTCAAATCTCCCATCTATATTGACCTGCGGCAGATCATCACCTATCCCAAATTATTGGAACAGATCGGCGCTTCTTATTTGCCGTTGCTTAAGCAGTTGAGTTTCGACCGTATCGCGGGACTGCCGTATGCGGCTATTCCGATCGCAACAGCGGTCTCTTTGCAGGGAAACTACCCCATGATCTATCCGCGCAAGGAAGTGAAGACCTACGGCACGAAAGCAGAGATCGAGGGCGAATATCATGCCGATGAGACGGTTGTAGTGATTGACGACCTCGCCACCACCGGCGGAAGCAAATTTGAAGCCATAGAAAAATTAACCGCGGTCGGTTTGAAAGTGAAGGATGTGGTCGTGCTGGTGGATCGTCAATCAGGCGCAAAGGAATCCCTCGCGCAGGCAGGCTACTCCATGTACGCAGTGCTGACCATCACTCAATTGTTGGAGCATTGGGAAGGCAATGGGAAAGTTCCAAAAGAAAAGATCGAAGAGACAAGAAAGTTCCTGAAAGAATCAGTATCGTGACCCTCTCGATGTATAAATATCTCCGCCCATATCTCTTTGGTCTCGACCCTGAAGTCGCTCACGCCCGCACGCTTCAGGCTCTGCGCTTTGCAGGTGATTATTCTGCGGCGAGAAATTTACTCTCATTCATTTATCGGGCTCCCTCAAAACCAGTGGAAGTTTTTGGTCTCAAGTTCAAGAACCCGATCGGTCTGGCGGCAGGATATGACAAGGACGGCACCGCCGTTCGCGGACTTTCCGCCCTAGGATTCGGTCACGTGGAAATTGGAACGGTCACACCCAACCCGCAGCCTGGGAATCCGTCCCCGAGGGTTTTCCGCCTTTTGGAAGATGAAGCCGTCATCAATCGCATGGGATTTCCATCACGCGGCACAGAGTTCATGCAAATGAGATTGAACCCGGCGCTCCGTATGAGTTTTGTAGAACGGATCCTCGGCTACGACCCTCGTCCACGCGGATTTTCCCGTCTGTCTGATTCCATGCTGGGCATTAACCTTGGCAAGAACAAGAATACTCCCAACGAAGAAGCCGTGCTCGATTATCTGACTCTCCTGCAAAACTTTGCCCCCTATGCCGATTACCTCACCATCAACGTCAGTTCTCCCAACACGGTCGGACTTCGTGAATTGCAGGGACGAGCTGCGTTGGAAAGTCTGCTCACTCACTTGCACGATCAGCGCAAACTTGAAGAGAAACGCCACGAGAAGCATATCCCCATCCTTGTGAAATTATCGCCAGATATGACAGTGGCTGAATTGGATGATGCCATCGAAGCCATCTTGAATGCAAAGATGGACGGCATCATCGTCACCAACACCACCTTGGGCCGCGAAGGATTACGGTCCAGTCTGAAAGGAGAGACAGGCGGCTTGAGCGGCAGCCCGCTGACCGTTAAGAGCGAAGCGGTCCTTCATCAGACTTTGAAGCATGTGAACGGCGCAGTCCCGATCGTGAGCGTGGGCGGCATTATGAGTCCAGAAGATGCAAAACGCCGCCTCGATATGGGGGCGGCGCTGGTACAGGTCTATACCGGGTTGATCTATCGCGGGCCGGGTCTGGTGAAGGATATCTTAAGACATATATAGCCCGCCTGAAGACTCCATCCAATCCGCGATCTTTTCGGTGGCGGCTTCGATGTTGTTGTCGGATACATCCAACACAAGCATGGGCAGAATTGATTCGCTGGCAAGTTTGCGGATCAATTTTTGTTCCTCCACAAAAAGATTCAGGTCGTTGTATTGCGAAGGATTGCCCGATACCTTGAGTCTTTCGGCGCGGGCGGCTTCAAAGGATTCCGGCGAGCGGGTCAGCAACACAAGCCGGAAGTTTAGCGGAAGCAAGCGCTCCTCGAGCCAGCGGAAATCATAATCCTTGTTGTAGGTATTGAGTTGATACATGCGTGTGGAAAGGTGGAAGCGGTCCACGATCCACGAGTAATAGCGCTGGAGCTCAAAGAGCCTCACCCATGTGGCGTAGGTTTCCATCGCGAGCGATTCCTCCTGCGGCTCAAAATTGATCAGCCCGCGCCCCCACGGAAAATTGGTGAAAGCGCACCACTCGCCCGAAACAAGCGGCGAATGATACTTGTACTTGCGCGGACCCACCACCCGTGGGTGCTCGTTAAGCGCAAAAGCAATGTCTGTTTTGAAGGTCAGGCGCGTGCCTTCGAGGATGATCTTGGGGGTTAGTTTGGACATGCGCAAATTATATGACAATCTTGAATTTATTTATGCCAATGAAACTCTAATGAGATTCTGAAATGATTCAACCCCATAGTTGTGGTATATTCCCGAACTACAGGTAACCTTATGGAAGATAAAATCACAATCATCGAAGGACCGCCCCCCATTTTTGAGCATGTCAATGACGGATGGGCTTTGGGCTTGAACGAGAGCCCCAGTCTCTATGTACCGGCTCTTACGCGCCTGCGCACCTTTAATGGTCCCGCGCTGGTCGAAAGATGCTACAACGCCTGGCACAATAAATCATCGATCCACCTTCATTATCGCAACGAAACCGGGCTGGAAGAAAAAGCCCCGATTCTCGCCGCCCGCAATGTGGAAACTCCCGAGGGGCACATGCTTCTCCTTTGGGTCTATCTCGACAGCGAAGGCGTGGAATATGAAGTGGATGCCGGTGACGACGACCAGGCAGACGATTACCCCGACTCCTAGAATTTTCTAAAAATGACAGTCACCTTCAAGCAGAGGGTGACTGTCATTTTTATTTGTGAGGATGAAATGACAACGCTTCTTTCTTCGACCCAGGCTGGCTCTGTGATTCTGACGCTGAATCGACCCGAACGCGCCAACTCCTTTAACTTTGAGATGATCAACGAATTGCGAAATGCCCTCACTGCAGCAGAAGCAGATCCGCAGGTGCGTTGTGTGGTCATCACGGGCGGAGGAAAGGTCTTCAGCGCCGGTCAGGACATCACCGAAATGAAGCAGGGTGAAAAGATCTCCTACCGTGAGCATTTGGAAAGGACCTATAACCCGTTGATCTTGCAGATCCGCAGCATGGGCAAGCCGGTCATCGCCGCAGTTAACGGACCGTGCGCGGGCGCAGCTTTTGGCGTGGCGCTGGCTTGTGACCTGCGAATCGCCAGATCCACTGCCTACTTTGTGGTGGGATTTAGCGGCATTGCGCTTGCGCCTGACTCGGGTGTTTCGCTCTTCATGCCGAAATATATTGGGCTCGGGCGTGCGCAGGAATACTACTATTCCAACAAACCCATTACGGCAAAACAGGCTTTGGAATGGGGCATGGTCAATCAGGTGGGCGGATTCAACTTTGATGCGCTGGTCAGGCAGGTTGCGGGTGAACTGGCGTCGGGTCCGCGTGAAGCGTTTGCGGCAGGAAAAAAGGCTTTTAATCATGCCATCCTTCCTAACCTGGAGGATTCTCTGCGTTATGAAGGAATCCTACAAGAGGAAGCCGGAAAAACTGCCGAACACCACGAAGGCGTTTCCGCTTTTTTGGCGAAAAGGAAGCCAAAATTCTAAAACGCTCAAAAATCATCAACGGTAATCAAAAAGTTGTTGATTTTTGTCATATTGACTTCAACCTGATTCTCGTGTAAAGTTTGGGGGTACTTGCGATTTATTGGATACCAAAATACATATGGCTCAATGCTTTGACATAATTTGTGCTTAAAGCGGGCATCCCTGTCTGGGGTGCCCGCTTATATTTTCTACAAACATTTTTATTAGGAGAACAACATGTCAGGACAGATCAATGCGTTTGAAATGGCACAGAAGCAGTTCGATGGTGTTGCCAAACAATTGAAGCTCGATCCCGGTGTGGCCGAAGTTTTACGTTGGCCGATGCGCGAATATTCCTTCCGCATTCCCGTGCGTTTGGACGACGGCTCATTGCGCGTCTTCCAGGGCTTCCGCGTTCAACACAACGATGCACGCGGTCCCAATAAGGGCGGCATCCGCTTCGCAGCGAACGAGACCATGGACACCGTCCGCGCTCTCGCTACCTGGATGACCTGGAAGTGCGCCGTGGCGGACATCCCCCTCGGCGGCGGTAAGGGCGGCATCATTGTCGATCCCTCCACCCTCACTGTGAACGAAAAAGAAGAAATGTGCCGCGGTTGGGTGCGCGCCATGTGGAAGAATATTGGTCCGCGCAATGACGTGCCTGCTCCGGATATTGGCACCACTCCTCAAATGATGGGCTGGATGATGGACGAATATTCACGCCTCGTCGGTCAATACACCCCCGGTGTTTTCACTGGCAAACCCCTCGGCGGTGGCGGTTCACTCGGACGCACCGAAGCCACCGGCTACGGTGTGATCTACACTGTGCGCGAAGCGATGAAGCACCTCAACATCGACGGCAAGAATTCCGTTGCGGCTATTCAAGGCTTCGGCAATGTGTCTCAGTACGCGGCTGTCGGTTTTGTTGAAATGCTCGGTGGACAGGTTGCCTGCGTTTCCTGCTGGGATCGCCACGAGAAGAAGTCCTTCACCTATAGCAAGAAAGGTGGAGTTGACCCGCGCTTCCTGCTCACGATCGTGGATGAATACGGAACGATCGACAAGAAGAAGGCTCAGGATGCCGGTTACACCGTCGAAGACGGCGATGCCTGGATCTCCAAGGAAGCCAATGTGTTGATCCCCGCTGCTCTCGAAGGACAGGTCACTGCTGATACCGTTGGCAAGATGTCCAAGAACGTGAAGATCGTTGCTGAAGGCGCCAATGGACCCTGCACCCCTGAAGCAGACGAATACTTCAAGAAGAACGGCATCTTCAACATCCCCGACTTCCTTTGCAACGCCGGCGGCGTGACCACTTCCTACTTTGAACAGGTTCAGAACGACATGAACTTCTACTGGAGCAAGGACGAGGTTTTGGGCAGACTCGATGAGAAGATGACCTCTGCCTTCAACAGCGTTGTTGACCGCAGCGAGAAGGAAAAGGTCTACATGCGCGATGCGGCTTACATGGTCGCCATTGACCGTGTGGTACAGGCCATGCACCTGCGCGGCTGGTTGACCGGAAATTCGTAATTCGATATTCGGTAAATAGATATGAGAAAAGAGGACTTGCCCCTGGGTGAGTCCTCTTTTTTGATGTACGCTTCGGAACAACCATGAAGTTGCTCCTCTTCTCTCAAAGAGAATCCAACCCGCGTACATTTTGATACAATCGCCGCATCACTTTTGCTATTCCCTACTCCCTATTCACGAGGTACTTTATGTCCAAGCAAACTTTCAAATGGGATGATCCATTCCTTCTCAACGACCAACTCACAGACGAAGAACGCATGGTTCGCGATACGGCACGCAAATACTGTCAGGATAAACTGATGCCGCGCATCCTGGATGCGAATCGGAACGAAACTTTTGACCGCACGATCATGGATGAGATGGGCAGCCTGGGTCTTTTGGGTTCCACGATCCCTGAAGTTTACGGCGGCGCGGAGTTGAGCTATGTTTGCTATGGATTGATCGCCAGGGAAGTGGAACGCGTGGACAGCGGCTATCGTTCCGCCATGAGCGTGCAAAGTTCGCTGGTCATGCATCCCATTAATGCGTATGGGTCTGAGGAGCAGAAGAAAAAATACCTGCCAAAACTTGCCAGTGGAGAATGGGTCGGATGTTTTGGTTTGACCGAACCCAATCACGGCAGTGACCCCGGCAGCATGGAAACCCGAGCCAAAAAGGTGGATGGCGGCTGGATATTGCAAGGCAATAAAATGTGGATCACCAACTCACCTATCGCAGATGTTTTCATCATTTGGGCAAAGGTCTTTGGCGGCGCAGACCCCGATGGAGGGATCCGCGGTTTCATTCTAGAAAAAGGGATGAAGGGCTTGAGCGCCCCAAAGATCCACGGCAAGTTCAGCCTGCGCGCCAGTTCCACCGGCGAGATCGTCATGGAAGAGGTTTTTGTGCCGGATGAAAATATGCTCCCGAATGTGATGGGGCTTAAGGGTCCATTCGGATGTTTGAACAAGGCTCGATACGGAATTGCATGGGGCGCATTGGGCGCGGCGGAATTTTGCTGGCACGCGGCCAGGCAATACACCCTTGACCGTCCGCAGTTTGGGCGTCCGCTGGCGGCAAACCAGATCATTCAACTGAAACTGGCAAACATGATGACGGAGATCACGTTGGGGCTGCAGGGTGCGTTACGAGTCGGTCGCTTGATGGATGAAGACAAGTCCACGCCGGAAATGATCTCGCTCATCAAGCGCAATTCCTGCGGCAAGGCTTTGGAGATCGCACGCCATGCGCGGGACATGCATGGCGGCAACGGCATTTCTGACGAGTATCATGTCATTCGCCACGCGATGAATCTTGAAGCGGTGAATACTTACGAAGGCACGAACGACATTCATGCTCTGATCCTTGGCAGGGCGCAGACCGGGATACAGGCTTTCAGTTAAAAATAAAAAGAGGATGCGAGCGCATCCTCTTTTTGATTCTTACCGATTTATTCCATATGCCCTTCGAGGCAGACAACCCCATCCGGACCGACTTGCGCGTCGTGAACTGTGCCTGCCGGCAGGTCAAGCCGGTCGCCGACAGTTAAGGTTACCTGCCTTTTTAGCAGGGGCAGCCCAAAGGTAATGCTTCCGCTCAAGACATAGATCACCTTGTTGTACCCATGCTTGTGCGCCGAGTAAACGTCGTGAGGTCCGTTCGACCATGTGTAGGATGAATATCCCTGCCCGTTCAATATCTTTACGAGCAGGTCTTCTGTTGGCGGGTTGGCTGCTTCCCATGGAGTGACTCGAAATCCGTTCATGGTTTCATTGAAATGGATGGGTTATTTTTCTGTTGGGTAACCTGCCGCCACCCACGCGGCGAATCCGCCGAGGATGGGCGTGACCTTCTGAAAACCGTTGTGTAGCATGACGAACGCCGCACGGGCGCTGGTATGTTCATTTTGTCAGGTACAGTAGGTGATGATCCAGATATTTTTATCCAACGGAATATTCATCGGGGTGGGATCGATCTCTGCCAGTGGAATGGATATGGCTCCGGCAATATGTTCCTGCGAATAGAACTCCGCGCTTCGCACATCGACGATGACGGCTTCTCCATTTTCAAGGGCTGCTTTCGCCTCTTCCAGAGTCACGCGCGGTACATCGTCTTCGGTGAGCGGAAGGTCTGCCTGCACCTGAGCTTGCGTCAGCGTGGGGATGCCCGCTTGTGGCTGGTCAGTTGTCGGCGGGGAAAGAGGCGCTGTCAAACTGCAGGCAATGCTGACGAGCAGGACGATCAAGATGATGGGGACAATTCTCTTCATCAAAGAAATCCTCTTAAAAAATTCCGCCGGAGTTTTTCTCCGACGGAATCATGAAACCTATAATTGGCAGTATCGTTCGACGCGCTTGCCGATGATGGCGAGGCTGTCTGCCCAGAATTTTTTGGTGCGGATGTTGATGCCGAAGCGGTCTGCGAGTTCGGCTGCGCGGTCTTC
>Ga0268298_10002646_pt1 | contig 19397 bp, 10 predicted proteins | sample WWTPWeurt_MetaG_FD_194462 | JGI IMG/M metagenome (GOLD analysis project Ga0268298, IMG submission 194462) | Activated sludge microbial communities from WWTP in Nijmegen, Gelderland, Netherland - WWTP Weurt | ecosystem: Engineered > WWTP > Aerobic digester > Activated sludge | place...
CAATACCATCGGGATAGTTCCGCACGCAGTAGTAGATGTCGTAGGCGTCCTTCTGCTTGTAGCGGCCCGCCAGCGCATGGCCCTTCATCGCCAACAATGCAGGAATGGAACACACGGCGATCTCCACGCGATTCGTCCCTCCGTCCGGCATCGGCCCGGCCACAGCTACCAGTTGATAGAAGCGCATTGCCAGATCGGCACCGTCCGCCCGTTGCACGGCGAAGTCGCTGATCAAGGGAGGATCGTTCCTGACGATCTCCGCATCGCGCGGCATCAAGAAGTCGACCACGACGTCGATTGCCTCCCCACCATCTCGCACGGGAACCCGGCGAACCAGTTGGAAGCGCCGAAGTCCCTCGCGCTGGGCATAGCCATGGCCTTGAAGCGCGCCGATCAAGGTTGCGTATTCGCCGTCGCCAAGCGCTTCCGCGTCCAGGCTGACGTCTACGTCGAGCGTGCCCACATGCGGCATGTCCTCGTTGGCCAGCAGCAACCAAGGAACAGCGCCACCAATGATGGCGAACTTCCCCTTGAAGCTGCCCAAGATCTGGCCGATCTCGATCAGCACCGACTTCACTGCGGCAGTCGTCCGGTCGTCGTACTCGGCAGCCGACTGTGGCTCCTGGTGGGTCATTTGGGCCATGAGAGCCTTTCAAGGCGCAAGTGCTCGGCGGCCTCAGCACCGCGCTCGCCTGCAATGGATAGATCAAGGTAGGTCTGGATCGGGCTCGTGCAGACCGCGCCAGGTGCAGGTTCAACCGTATCGGCAAGCAGTCCGAGATCCTTCGGTACGATGACGACCACGTTCTCGCCCTTCGGGGCGGGCGTGAGCTTCAGCGCAGCCTGGAGCTTGCACAGACCTTCCTGGTCGGCAAAGAAATAGTGCGTGCCGGTGCGTCCGTAAGGAGCAAGCCACTGCGCGGCCGAGAAAGAGGCTAAGACAGCACGTCCGGGGCCGTCTTTGGCGTGCAGTGCGCCGCGGGCTGCGTCGTCGAGCGCACTGCCATGCAACGGCGTGTAGAACCGCAGTCGCTCACCTGGTGGCGCGGCATAGCTGTCGCGCCACGCGTCGAGCAGTGCATCAGGCTCTGATAGGACGAGGCCATCGTCCGAGGCACGCGCCCATTCCCGATCGATCAAGCCGGCGCGCACATTGCTGACATGCCCCAGGCTGACCCCGGAGATTTCCGACAGCTCTGTGACCCGCCATGCACGGCCGGGCTCGCGCAACATGGCGCGCAGAACCTGTGCCGACTTCGGCCTGAAAAGCGACTTGAGTTCGCGCTGTTCGGCTGCGGGCTTGTCAGTCACCATCCGCTCGATAAACACGCCGCCAAAGGCGATCCGGGCGTTGCCCTCAAGGTCGAGATAACCAACGCCCTTTTCTTCGCACATTTGCCTCACCGCAGGTGAGATGTAGGGTGCGATGAAGATGGGTGTTGCCTGCGGGGCTCGCTGCGCCACGTAATTCCGCAGTTCCAGTAACGCAGAACGGGCATACCGTGGTTGCCCGTTCGACTTGTACTCGCAGATAAGCAGGTGCTGCTGCCCGTCCACGCGCAGCCGGGCGATCAAGTCCGGCTTCCAATCGCCGGACACAGCTTCGGCCTCCATGCCTTCGATCTGAAGAATCGGGATCTTCTCAAGCAGCCGCCGCAGCGCTTCACCGGCACGGCTCTCTGCATTTTTCATTGAATTAGGCTCTTTCAGCATCCGCTGAAAATAGCAAATTTTCTGAAAGGCGGCTAGGGTTTCAGCGTTCTGACGCATTTCAACAATCGTTGAAGTACCCCAGCACAGTGAAACGTTCTTGCTATGCGCCCGACGCCACACCGGCCGTGCGGACGGGACGTGCCTGCGCCATCGATCGCTCCCCGGCCTCGGCCGGCAAACCGTGGTCGACCGGCATTTCCGGTGCTCGGACGGCGAGCCGCCCGACTCCAGGACGTTCACGATGTGGGAACCACGACACATCCGAAAGCCGATGTTGTTGTTACGGTTGTCGGGAGGGTTGTTGTTGTTGCGCCTGATCGTGCGACAGTTGTCCGGATTGTTGTTCCAGGAACTGCCGCGCAACACACGGGACAGGTCTCAGGCAGCCCCGCAGACCGGTGTCTGCAAGATCAGTGTGGATCAGAGGAACAACGAGCACAAAAAATACACGCGGGCGGCGCTACGCGCCGCCTAGTGGTCAGCGGCTCAGCGATTCAGCGCCCAGCGTGGCTGGCGTCCCGCGGATCGATGGGGGAACCACGACACACCCGAAAGCCGAGGTAGTCGTCACGGTCGTCGGACGCGCTGTGGAAGCGGGAGGCAGCGCGACAGCCCCCCGGATCGATTAACCAGACCCCGCCGCGCAGCACACGGGACTCGTTGCCAGACACCACCGGGTTTGTCTGGTGCATCGTCTCGTAAGGTTTGTATGCATCCTCGACCCATTCCAAGACGTTACCGAGCATGTTATACAACCCGAAAGGCGGTGTCCGCTGCATATCCCTGCTATGGCTGACCGTCCATGGCCCCTTGTCCTTGTCTCCACAATTGACCCCACCTTTCGCAAATTCAGGCCCCCACCAGTAGGCCGTGACGGTCTTACCCCGTGCCGCGTATTCCCATTCGGCTTCGGTCGGCAAGCGCCATGACTGCGCCGAATCCGCTTGTCGGACATTGAGCCAATCTACATAGGCATTGGCGTCGCACCACGAGACACCGCTCACTGGCAGATCGAGATCCTCCAGTTTCTTGATTTTCGGGTAAGCCGGAGATTGTTGTTCCTTACACTCTCTTCGTTGGCTGCCCTGAGCCGCGGCGTCACGCAGGAAGTAGAGGTATTCCCGGTTGGTCACCTCATAACGGCCGAGACGGTAAGGCTTGTTGAGGGTCACGTCGTGGGTCACGTCGTGGGGCGCAACCACTGAGTTACATTTGAAATTGATACCCTTTTCCTCATCGCGATCCGGATCGCAGCCCATGCTAAAGGTCACGGGCACCGTCGCGATCTCGTCACCCAGCTCCGGGAACGGTCTTGAAATTCCCAGACGCCATTGCATGTCCAGCCAGATGAGTTCCCCAAGCAAGTCATGGCTGAGCACCCAGCGTTCGGAAACCCCATAGTCGATCCAGAACGCGAAGCCCAGCACGGCCAAACTGGCAAGCCCCATGGACGCACGGCCTGCCCGCCTGCTCCAGCACAGGAAACGAGCCTCCACACTACTTTGGCGAACAGCCAGGAGACGATAGGCGGACCGATCAGCCCGGCCAGCGAGATGCCACCAGCGCCCCAGCCACCGGCTATTGCTCCAGTCCAAGGCTTGCTTTTTGAGTCGGCGCAGGTCATCGCCACGAGAAGCATTTTTGGCGATGTAATCGAAGAGCGTCGGCCAGTAGCCGACAGGCTTGCCTTTCTCATCCTTGCCGCGGGCGCGGATCAGCGTTTCGTGAATCAGATCGACGTGTCCAATCAACTTCTTATCGGCATCCTTGAGGGGTTCGTCTGCGGCATCACGCTCAATGGTCACGACGATCAGGCGGAGGCCTTGATGGATCATGGAGGATGCGTTCTGGTCGCGGTCGCCCGACAGGCGACGCACGATACGCTCGCCGATATCCTCACGCCCACCGCCTGCCGTGATGATGGCGTCCTGCCGGCTGATGCGCTGGCGGGTGTTGCGCCCGTCGTCGTTGACGCAGGTGAGGCGTAACAACAACTCCAGCGCCCCATGTCGGCCGCAGCCCGCCATGCCCGATTCGGCCTCGATATCCGCAAGGAGGATGTCGGCCTGGCTGGCCAGCATGCCGGCGAGCTTGCCCATGCTGCGATACTTCTCGCCGCTGAGCCGATTACCCTCACGCTCCTTCCACAGGATATTTAGGGCGTTTTCCACCAACGGCAAGGCGCCGGCCATCTCATCGCGGGCGTCTTCAAGGATGGCGGCTCGCACTTCGCTGACGTCTAGCCCGGTCAGCCTGGCTGGGCCGTCGATCACCTCGCGCAAGCCCTGCTCGGAAATGCTGGGCAGGAAGTAGCGCTTGCACAGGCTGGTTGGGATAGTGGCCAGCGAGGGCAGTTGGTCGAAACGGTCGAGAAAATCCGCCCGTACCGTGCTGATCACGAAGAGCGGACATTCCTTATCCTGCAGGGCCTTGGCCAGCAGCGCATCGAAGGCCTTGCGCGGGGCGTCGTCGGCGAAGGTGAACAGTTCTTCGAACTGGTCGATGACGAGCAGGAAGGCTCCATCACCGGAACGCCGTTCGCGCAACAGGTTGGCAAAGCCCTCCTGAGTATCCTGAAAGCGCTGTTGCAGGCCCTCGATAGTCAGCGGCGACCGTGCTGGATCGTCGAGCTTCCGTACCAGCACGTCCGCCAGCATCTTGACCGGATTGGAACCCGGCATCATCGGCCCGAGAATCTGCCAATCCTCGATGCCGGTGCGAGCCCACAGCGCCCCCCGTTCGATCATCGGCAAGATGCCGGCCTGCAGCAGCGAAGACTTGCCGGAACCGCTGTTGCCTTCAATCTGCAGCCAGCGCGTGTAAGCATTGCCGCCGAAATTTGTGCGCTGTTCGGGGTTGGATTCAGTCTGGTCGCCCAGGCCGGCAAGGGCTTCCAGGGTTTCGCGGCGGCGCCCGAAAAACTGGCGTGTTTCCTTGCTTGTGAAGGCGCTGAGGCCGAGAAAGAGATCGCCCTTGAAGGCCGGGCCGCTGTCGAAACATGCTTGCCGGTCCCGCAGGGCCGTGGTCAACGCTTCCGGCAGGTCTTCCTTGCCATTCCAGCGCGTGACCTGGAACAGGGCCAGGAAGGGCGGAAGGCTCTCGGGAGTGGCATCGCCCAGCAGAATCGGGAAGATTGGCAGGCGGTCCTTGTCATCATGCGGCTGGAGGTGACGGATCAGCGCGACTTCAACCTCGGCACCGATCCAGCGCCGCACTCCGTCCTGCCCCACCAGCACAACGAAGGCGCTGCAGCCCCCGACGGCCTCCTGCAATTTCGTCAGCCAGCGATCGCCAGCATGCAGCGAGGCGTCATCCTTGAAGACCGTAAGCTGTGCCACAGCGAGAACATCGCGGAGGCGGTTCGCCGCGTCGAGGTCATTGCGGCTGTAGCTGAGGAAGACTTCGGGTGCAGGACTGGTCATGATCGTGTTCTCGCAAGGGCGAACAGGGTGATCGGCAAGTCTGGCGGACTGACGAAGCATGCCATTCGTGCATGTTTATGACGATGCGTATCATTTACTGTAGACCAAACTATATTTCATGGGCAGGCGAAACAGCGATGCGGAGCAAGGGAAGCAGTTCGCCTTTGATATGGATCGCCGGCCGGGAAAAGAGCAGACCACCCGAAAGAAACGCGAGGAGATTGCATGACAAGCGGACTGATACCCGAGGTCTATGTGCTGTGGCATCCGGGCTTTGCCAACGGCGAAGCCCTTGCGCAGCGCGTTCTCGGCTGGCTGCGACCCCATGGACTGGGGCCGCATGTCTTCTATCGGAGCCTTCCGGCACCCGGGGCGCTGCCAGGCTGTCTTCCGCCGCCGATACCCGGCGACAGCCGACCGGCACTTGCGCCGGGCGATGTGGCCCGCTATCGCCGCTCCAGCCTTGGCAATCTGCAGGTTGTGCTGCTCCTGTCGGATGCCCACTTGATCGCCGATCCCACTTGGCGCCACTGGATCAGCGGGCTCGCGGAAACCGCCACCTCAGCGAAGCGGGTCATCCTGCCCGTTGCGCTCGATGGCACGGCCTACAATGTGCCCGCCGCCTTGCAGAGCCTGAACTTCCTTCGACCGCTCGGCGTGCCGCCCCAGGGCGGATATGAAGTCTGGGACGCAGACGTTCTGGCGACCGTCACCCGCTCGCTGCTCAAGCAACTCACCGAAACCCTCTGTGACCTGCTGCTTAACGCGGACGAATGCAGCAAACCGCCGTCCTTACCGGACCCCGGCCGCTCAAAGGTCAAAATCTTCCTCAGCCATGCCAAGGCTGACGGCACCGAGCCGGCCCGACGCATCCGCGACTACATCTACGGCCAGACGCAGATCGCCGCCTTTTACGACGAAAACGACATTCCCTACGGTGACCTGTTCGACGATGTGCTGAATCGCAACGTGGCGGGAAGCAGCCAATCCGCGGCGCTGATCGCCATCCGCAGTGCGCGCTACGCCGACCGCCCCTGGTGTCGGCGCGAACTCGCCCAGTTCCGTCGGCCGCAACAGATGGCTTCGAGCGAGGGTCAAGCCCAGTTCTGGACGCTCAACCCGGTACTCGTCGTCGATGCGCTGGACGGCAGCACGCAGACCTTTTGCATTCCCGAATTGGGCAACGCGCCAACGATCCGCTGGTTGCCCGGGAACATTCACCATGAGGAGCTGATCGTTACCACGGCCTTGCGCGAGGTGCTACTGGCCGCCCATCACGGCGCAGTGGGGCGCAAAATCCCCAGCGACCGCGACAGCGTGGTGTTGAACTGGCTTCCCGACCCCGGCACGCTGATGTACATCCCGGCGATCCGCTCAGGGAGCGCACGGACCGTCTTCTACCCGGGGCGCGATCTTTCGGGGGCTGAACTTGTAACCTTGGCCGAGTTCTTTCCGCACATTTCCTTCGTCAGCTTTGATCGGGTCACGCCATGAATACCGCGCCGAATGCCAGCACCAAGTCGCTGATCGCCGTATCGATATCCTTCGAGCGGGAAAACCTCCTCGCCCGTGGGCTGGGGCTGGATCACCTGAAGGAACTCCTGGTCCGCCTGAGCCGACCGCTGCTGCGTCAGGGCATCGACATCGCCTACGGCGGGCACTGGGGGGAACAGGAGGGAAACTTCACCTACGAACTGCTGCACTTGGTCGATGCAGAGAAGACCATCGAAGCCGAACACCGCATCGTGGCCACCAAACCGGAAGGCTCCCGGCAGTCTCCGGTCGGCCGCCTCATCAACCACAGCGCCTGGCCCAGCTATCGCCTCATCACCCCGACAAAAGAGGCGCAATGGATCAACTGCTGCCGCATCTTGCGCATCACGCCGGAGTTGGCGGGCATTGACAGATCCGAGTGGATTTCTGAGAACCAACTGCCGGCCACAAGGGATGACAAGGACTACCCTCGCGAAGCCCTGATGCATGAGGCGGTCTGCCTCAGCGCAATGCGCCGTCTGGTACGGGACGGCCTGTCCCTGCCCATTCCCGATCTGCCCGAACCGGAAAAAATCGCCCCGATTGCGGCGCGCATCGTGCTGGGTGGCAAGGTTCGCCAATACAGCGGCTTCATGCCGGGCATTTTCGAGGAGGCCTTGCTAAGCCTCGAGACGGGCAGCCCGCTCTACCTGCTGGGAGGCTTTGGCGGAGCCGCAGAAGTGCTGGCCGAAGCCCTGCTGGCGGACGACGCACAGCCGCTGCCCGAAGAGTTCAGCGACGATTGGCAGCGCCGGAACACCCCTGCGCTCGCCACGCTCCACGAGGCCTGCGAAGCGCACCGCCCGCCAGCTGGCTCGCGCGAAACCAGCGTGGCGCTGGAAGCCCTGCGCACCCAACTCGCCAAAGCCCGCAGCAGCTTGTCGGCGGCCCTCAATACCGGGCTAAACGACGCCGACAACCGCCTGCTCCTGAGCACACGGGACATGCGGGAGGCGGTGAATCTGGTGCACCGGGGGCTCAGACAACAAGGCTTGATGAGCTGACAGGGCGGGATCGTCGGCGAGTTGGAGCATGCCCACCACGAGACGCCACGCGTTTGCGGGTGCTCATAGGACCGAGCGTGGCAGTGAGACCGAAGATGTTGCGGTGATCAAAATGTCGCGGGCGGCGCTACGCGCCGCCCAGTGGTCAGCGGCTCGGCGGATCAGTGCCCAGCGGAGCGGCGTCCCGCGTTTCGATGGGGGAACCACGACACACCCGAAAGCCGATGATGAGGCCACGGTCGTGGGGCGCGAGGACGTTGCGGCCGGCAGCGCGGCAGCTGCCCGGATCGTAGCTCCAGGCCCCGCCGCGCAGCACACGGAACGCGCTGTCTGCATCAAACCGGTCTGCGGTCCATTCCCAGACGTTTCCTATCATGTCATGCAAACCAAAGCCGTTGGCCCAGTTGCCCGCACGGCTCACCGGCAACGTCTGGCCTGCGCTCTCTTTCGCGTTACAGTTGGCCTTCTTCACATCAAACTCCTTGCCCGCCCAGCCGAAGGGCGTATCGCTGCCACCGCGCGCCGCGTATTCCCACTCCACTTCGGTCGGCAGGCGATAGACCGTACCATCCTCCGGCTTCGCCTTCTCACCCAGCCACACAAGATAGGCCTGCGCGTCGTCCCAGCTCACCTTGATCACCGGCCTGTCCTCGCGGCCCCAGCCAGCGTCAATGGGGTAGTTCAGCTTTTCCCCTTTGCCTCGGCGCTTTTTTTCCCACACGTAATAGTCGTACTGCTCGAAGGTGACTTCGTACTTGCCGAGGGAATACGCCTTGTCCAGCGTGACAGGCCGTGCTTCGCCGGGGTCGCACTCGGCTCCATAAACATCGTCCCTTCCCTCCTTGCAACCCATGGTGAAGCTCCCCGGTTTGATGTCGACCAGTTCAGGCAGCGGCGGCGAGTACCCCAGCCACCACTTCGCCACCTTGATCAAATAAATGGGCGGCAAGCCGTTTTCCTTGAGCCACCACCATGGTGGGCCGACAACGCAAAGCAGCAGAAGAAGGAAAGCCAGTTGCCGGCGCATCAGAACAACGCTCCAGGAATAGTAGCGATGCCCCAACTCACTCATATCCCGGTGCAACTTTCGGTGGGCTGGCAATCGCAGGCCGGACTGCTTCCACCAGCGGCGCCACCCCTGGCTCGCATCCCATTGCCGAGCCTGATCCTCCACTTCCCGAAGCTTCCGTCTGTACTGAATTTCCCTTTCCTGACGCTCATAGCTCGCCGAGATGTTCGCTTCAATGTGGGCGTACAACTCCGGCCAGTAGCCAACGTCTTTTGCGCTGCTCTTGTCCTTGGATCGCGGCCGGATCAGGGTTTCATGAATCAGATCGACATGCCCGATGACGTTGCCTTCCCAATCTTTCTTTGCATTTCGTCCGGCATCCATCTCGACTTCGCACACGATCAGGCGCGGGGCACGATAAGGTTTCAAATTGCCTTGTTCTGCCGTGCGCGCGCCGGACAGGCGCAGCAGGATCCGTTCTCCTCGCTCTATATTTCCTTTTCCCGCGGCCAGCACAGCGTCGCGCCGACTGATGCGCTTGCGGGTATGGCGACCGTTTTCATTGACTTGGGTCAGCGCCAACAACAGCGCCAGCGCGCCCTCCCGACCGGCCTTGCCAGGCTTCTCGTCGTTTTCGATGTCATTGAGCAACTCATTGGCCATCTTCGACAGCATGCCGACGAGCCGCCCCTCATTGACATAGTGTTCTACGCTTAGGGCCAACGCCTTGCCCCGACCCTGCGTGCCACCCTGAAGCGCCTTCCAAAGCCCTTCCAGGGCGTTCTCTACCAGCGGCAGTGCGCCGCCCATCTCTTCCTTTGCATCGGCAAGAATCATCGAGCTGACCGCGCCAACGGAAATCCCGGCAAGTTCAGCGGGGCCTTCGATGATTTCCTTGAGACCGGACACCGAGATGTTGGGAATGAAAAAGCGCTTGCACTTTTTGTTATAGATTTCGCCCAGACTCGGCAGCTTGACGAAGCTCTCGAGAAAATCGGCCCGGACGGTGCTGATGACAAAGAGCGGACAGGCCGGATCCTTCAAGGCCGTGGCGATCAGCTTGTCGAACAGGGCACGCTTCCCATCGTCGGCAAAGGTAAACAACTCCTCGAACTGATCGATGACCAGGAGGACGGCGTATCTTGAGTCCCTTTCATCCTGCGATGGTCTGGGAAGATTTTCGATCAAGACGTTGGCGAGACCTTTCCGGTCTTCCGGCTCGCCCTCCGGATACCTGCTGAATCGCTCCTGCACGTCATCAATTGTCAGCTTCGCCAATTTAGCGTCGGCGAAACCCTGTATCAGGGCGACGGCCAGATTTCGGACCGGATCCACGCCGGGCATCATCGGACCGAGAATGATCCAGTGGTCGATTCCCGTACGAGGCCACAAGGCACCGGATTCGATCATAGGCAGCATTCCTGCCTGCACCAGTGAGGACTTTCCGGCGCCACTATTGCCTTCGATCTGAAGCCAGCGCATGTAGTGAGATCCACCAAATCCACTGAATTCATCTGGATTGGTCTCCAACTGGTCCCCCAAGCCCCCGAGGGCCTGCAGGGTTTCCAACCGGCGACCGAAAAACAGAAGTGCATCCTCCCGCGTAAAGGCAGACAGCCCCAGGAATGGGCAATCCTCGAAGACGGGCTTCTTGTCGAGCGCCTGATCAGCCAGTCCTTTACACGCTTTTAAGGCTTCGACCAGCGGTTTCGGCAGATCCTCGGTATCGTTCCATTGGACGCCCTGAAAAAGGGAAAGGAAAGATGGCAGACGATCAGGGCGAGTATCGCCGAGCAGAATCGGGAATATGGGCAGCCGATCCTTGTCGTCTTGTGGCGCGTAATGTCGGATCAGAGCCACCTGCACTTCGCCTGCAACCCAGCGCCGCACACCTTCGCCACCGACGAGCACGACGAATGCGGCGCATTCGTCGACAGCCTTTTCCAACTCGCTCAGCCAACGCTCGCCCGCACGTATGGATTTGTCGTCTTTGAATACCTTCAGCCCCGCCTGTTCCAGGGCGCGATGCAAGACACCCGCTGCGATGTTGTCGCTACGGCTATAGCTCAGGAAAACCGGCTTTTCATCGTATGACATGGCACTCCCTCGCGAACCCGAACATGGATACAGCATGCCGCAAGCTGAATCGTAGTGGAAGTTCAACTCTATCGCTTATAAAAGTAGGCCATCGGTCATGGAACCCATCGGCAAGTCTCAACGTTCTACTTCGCTAAAAACTGTATTTCGATCTGCCTACTTGCCTTGTCGATGAAAGGCTTGAGCGCTTCTTTATTCAATTACCTGATGAGCGTGAGACTTGTGACGCCTCCCTTGCCATACTTACAGTCAATGTTAGCTCCGCCTTGACCGCGTCAGAGCCAGCAACCCCCGGGGTCGAACCAGAGAATCTCCGCTGGACTCAACACGCACATGAACCATTTGCTTTATGAGGCGCCTGACACACACGCTGTCCATGCCCGAATCCACGGAAACCAACCAGGCTGAGGCGTTATCTCGCCTTGCATGAGTGAAGACTTCGGGATTGATCCGGTCATTGTCAGCGACCTCAATGCCAGCGTGCCCAATTTTTCACCAGAGGATTTGGGTACCAAAAATGACATGCAGCTTCACTTTAGCCAGAACAAAGGCGGAACACTCGCCTACGTCTCGAATTGAATTTCAATTTGTTTGCTAATTTCCGTGACAAATGGCTTGAGAGCTTCTTTGTTAAGAATCCTGACAAGCGTTAGCGCACAGATAACTCCCTTGGTTGTATCCATGGTTACTGTCACTTCCGCCTTCAGCTCATCACACAGTGACACCCCAGGGTGCCGGATGAGAAGAGCGTCGTGACTTGTGCCGATATGAACCGTGAAGCGTTTGTTTTTTACAAAAAAACGAGCATAAGGGTTGTCTGCGCCGGAGTTCACAGAACTCAATCGAGCAGAAACCGAATCCTTATTAACATCTCCAATATTTTCCAACGTTACCTTAAACCGCTCCGCGGACTCAAGGTGTTGAGGGAAAACGGCGCTACCCCCGATCGGGAAAGTAAAGTCTGGAGTGCTTACATCAAAAGAATTTTTTCCCTGGGGGCCAAGGCAGTGTCGTGTCACTGCGATATCGGGGCTCTTCGAAATCTCCTTAAGAAAATCCTCTGCGCTTGAAATAGCCCCGTTTCTGTACATGCTGACCAGCTCCTGCGCGATCTCAATAGCGCGTCGGCTTGCCCCCTTTGTTCCTGCGCTATCAAACGGCTTGCTGTTGTCGAGAATACCGTCACCTTCCAAGTCGGCCTTATCCGCGTCCGAACTCTCTGGCGGCTCATCACCCGCATCGTCATTAAGCTCTCTCTGCGGACCCTTTGTCCGGACGAGTGCAGCTTGCGTCATGTCGCGTGAGATGACGACGTTTGTGTTTTCCATGCCTCTCGGGCGAAGGCCGAAAAGAACACTCTTTGCATTCTGGAGAAGTCGAATTAGATCGTCTATAAAAACCCAATCTCCGGGTGGAGGTAGCAGACTCTGAGCTTTTTTAAGGGATAGAACAGGTAAGCCAAGAACATATTGGAACGCATCTTGACTAAACGGGTTGTTGTTACTTGAGGTCATTGTTTTTTCCTTGTGATAGAAGCAAAATTTGCGAACGAATAAGAGCACTGAAAAGACGTGTGTATTGCCCCTGGGGGCGAGGTCCTTGCCTTGACTTTTCACGCGGAAGAATCTGAATTCGATACCGCATAGTCCTGATCAGAGACGCTGGCTTAATTTCAATACCGTTATCCAATTTGAAAAGAACTGATCGAAGTTGAGCTATCTCATGATCCACTTCAGGAAGTATTGTGAGTGTCAAGCACGAAGGAATGAGACTGAGCAATATCCTGGCAGCCTCAACAATTTGAGGTAGAGGCGATGTTGAATTTCTCTTATCTGAAGATGTCGCGCGTAAGGCGATCCTTAGGCGGTCGAGATCGCAGCATTCGGCAATGGCTGAGCTCATTTCAGGGCATTCCGCCCTTGCAAATTTAAGGGAAATCTTGGGCTCGTTTGAGTCTGCTGACGGGATATCGGGGATAAGCTTATCAAGTCTCCGGGAATCGGCAGCGGATAGTCCAAATATATCGGCACTTGATTCGGGTGGATATCCGTTAAAACGAAGTGCAACATAGCTTATTTGCAGGGCAAGACTTGCGGGCCGTAGCTCATTCGGCGCAACCGAAGTCTGCGACCTGGACGCGTGCTGCAGGAGATCCTCAATTAGTCTAATCTCGCTGGAAAACTGGGAGCGACCGAGCAATTCCTGCCAAACATCTTTTTGTTTCACAGCTTCGCCACTGCCCGTCAACGCTTCAGTTTCTTCACAACGTCTCGCTGAACGAGAGAGAATTTGGCGAAGATTGTCTTCCTTTATGCCGGGCAGAAACCGGATGAAACCAGATCTTGGCTTGGTGATCTGGTAGTTAGCCGTGTATAAGCATATGGGCCACATTGCCAGGTAGTACTTTATTGCTGATAGTGGATGATGTCCGGCATACATTGCTGCGAGTGCAACCCGGTTCCAGAGAAGTTCAGATGCAAGAATTGTTCGCGGAAGCGGAGCACTATTTTTTATCGAAAGAATAGCCTGTTCAAATTCAGGCCATACCATTCGGCACTCAGCAGAGCCACGTAGGGAGTGCTGTTTAACCAACTCCTCTTCTGTGATGGAGCGAAGGGCGTACTGCATCGCATTTTTGATGTCGGTGATATGCTTTTGGTCCGAATCGGGGTCGGTCGAGAGAAAATATCCCCTTGATGTCGGATCTGCAGATCGAATGCGGGTTTCAAGTGAGGCGAGTGCCTCTCTTATGGAATGAGGAACCGGAATTCGGCGCCGGCTCGACTCGGGACGTTTAAGATGACTGCGCCCAGAAGTCGTTATCTCGACCACATCCAGATCAGCAAGTACATGCCGAAAATGAATAAGCCCGACTTCAGCTGAGCGAAACGGGAGGCATGTAGCCAATTGCGCGTAGCGTGCGGCTCGTGCTGCGTCAAGAGAGCCCGCCTCGAACGATCTGGTCACTGACTCGACGATAGCTTCAGCCTCTTGCGCCGTCACATACGTGCTGGAAGCATTGTGGCATCGGCCGATTCTTTCCTCGCTTTGAGGATCCCAAAGGATGTCGTGAGATATCGCGACACACCCTCTGTCCCCCCAAAAGCGAGCAAAGTGTCTAAAAATGGAGGACGCCTGCTTCTGTGAGTCACCAGTGAGGTCTCCCAAAACGAGTCGACGCCCCTCTCTCCATTCAGCACTGTCCAGATCTGCCAGCTCCTCATTTAAGTCGACCTTATCCAGAAACGGACGCAGCCTCGATAGGTAAGTCGCAATCGAGGAGACTTCCAGATGCGATTTTTCACTTTTCCTTTTTTCGCATTCTGAAATAATCCAATCCGCGACATCGATGGCGATCCCAACGGAAACGCCGCAGCTTGCCTTCCATGCGCGTAGTCTTTTGGTGAGTTCCATTTTGCGCGCGCCGTCCTCACCGTGCCGTTTGGAGTTGTCTCCCATGTGATTAACAATACGGATTATTTGAGCAAGAAGATCGTAATTGCTCACGCTGGTAGATCTTCGAGGCGCTTTTTGTTCAGGCGCCTCTGACTGCGTCGGACGTCCATAAGCCATACGGGCAATAGACGAAAGTGATATCGCAGCAGCCTCCATTTCGGTTTTTGCGGCCGTTATTAACCAAGGTGGGAGTCGGATAAGATGGTGCGAGTGAGCAATGTCTGAGTATTGACGCAGGAAGGCATCTGGTTCTGACGCCCACCTGGCATGTGGAGTCAGCGACGATACCCAGCTGGACGTCAGCGCTGCACACTCAAGATAGTTAGGAATTGGGCTGCCCCAGGCAGCGTTGATCATCATCGTGGTGATGGGGTGAAGGGGAAGATTTATAGGCTGCTGGCTTTCCCGCTCAATTCTGAGGATCAGCGTATTGCCCAGTCTCCATACATCCTTTTTCGAAATGCTTGCCCATGCCGATGCAATGCGCGAGGGCTGCCAAAGCGACTCCACTAGCATCAGTGAATTAAAAACGACCGCCCACGGAGATAGTCCGGGCGCACCAGAAAGAAGCTCCGTTACCAAGTACTTCCCGTGGGAATAAAAGGCGAGCGTCTGGCTGTTAAAAGGCTCCTTGGGGAAGCTTGGGGGCGGATCAAAATCATCATCGACGACAACCTCGGAAGCGATTCCACGCAGCCGGACTTTTGGAATGATTGCAACCAGAGGGAAATTACAAGAGGGTTGCCTTAGAGACGGCCAATTAGCGGGGGCTACATCTGCGTAGACATCTTCCAGCAACGGGCGCAGAGATTCGAGCGCTTCAGCAGGTGACAACCCTGCCGCCGAATTAAATGTAGCAGCCGCCTCCCGTGCATGCCCGGTGATCACCCTTATCAATGGTGAGAAAACCCCCCGCTTAACCAATTCCGAAACAATAAAATGGCGCCCGCCGTTTTTTGCGATTCCAGATTCAGTTTCATCAATAGATTGCCACTCCAACTTAACGGAATGAAGAATTGCGCCATTTTCAATTTCGACAGCAAAGAAGACGGGTGCAAATGGCTTTTCAAAATTTGCAATCTTATTTACTCTTGCTGCCGCCGCTGGATAATCCTTGGCAAGTCTTTTTGCCAATGACCTGATCGAAGCAAGATGGCCGTCAAGCAGTGAATTCAGGGAAGACGTCTTAGGAATGATCCGGGTGGAGTTGTTTTTCGTCAGTTTGTCATTAAGCTGAAAGTAATCTGGCGAGGAATAGAGAGAGGTGAAATTTATTCTTTCCATTTTGCTACCCCGGTGTCCGCTAAGGATGACAAAAGCCTGGGCGCCAAGCTCCGCAAGTCGGTTGTAATCCTTGACGAAGTTGAATATGGGCATGCGCGGAGTAACCCTGCCAACGACACTGGTTATCTCTTCGTGGATTTTCTGGAGCGCATTTCTAATCGTTTCTGGCTTTGGGCAAAGGGGCGATCCCACATACTGTGGATCGGGTGTTGCAACACATTCGCCAAAGCCGAGGTATTCAAAAGCGCCGCTCACTGCGTTCGTTATGGCATCTTCGCGAATACACAAATAGTCAAGCTCAGCAGGAGCGCTATAGCGTAGATCAAGGCTGGCGAGCGCGGTTAAAATCGCGTTGCGGCTCACCTGATAAACCACCGCGCCGAAGCTATATGCGATGCGCGCCGAGTAGCCGACAGGTATTTCTGAAACCGCGCCACCTGAGCGAAGGAATCGTCCATACGCAAACAAGACGTCTTCCGTATGCACGTTTTCGCCGAACAGAAATTCCATTAAAGTGCTAGAAGATACACGGCGTGCGTCAATAGCATTTAGCGCAGCGGCTACTAACTTTGGCAACGGCAGTCGGACGATTTGACTGGGCTGATACCCCCCTGCCCAGATCGCTGCTGCGGTGTCCCCCCGAGGCACAAGCTCTGCCAGACTCCAGCAGACATGAGCGGTAGAGACATCTATCCATACGTCGTTGTTTGGCGTCAGAGGAAGCCTCAATGCCAAGCTAGGTCGCAGTGCAGAGAGCATCGACACTGCAGACAAAATTGCATACGCAGACACAGACTGATCGGCGAAACTTCCCGGGACGTGGGCTAGCGCAGCTTTAAGTAACTGCGGTGTGAAGACATCCCAGTTTTCCAAGCCTAAAACACGCGACCAAGGCGCATAGGTCGCACGCGAAACTTGCCAGCGAACAATTGAGCAATCTTTGTCCAGTACTTCTTCCGCCAGCTCCTGGCTGTCATTTGAGCAATCTCGATCGTCCGCTCTCTCATTATTTTCAGCGTGTACATCGGAACTGGGTTCTTGCTGAAGATTTGAGTCGGGACTCAGATTTGAGGGGCGAACAGGGAGGACATATGTGGCTGCATAGCCGGCCAAGGATCGCAGTAGCTTTACAACTGGATCATGACGCTCCTCCTTGGCAAGCTCCTCGAGTACCGCGCTCTCAGGCTTGATCAAAGGAATAATATCTTTCCAAAATTGTGCGTGACGTCCGCGACGAGCACCACAATCGACCAAAATCCTGAGCGAATCAGAAATGCTTTCGCCGATTTTTTCCCCTTTCCCCATGTGCCAAAGCAGCGTCAGCCCGAGAGCTAGACGAACTTTTTTAGCGTCTGCGATGGAGTGAGCCTTTTCTACGGACGAATGCCAGAGAGCATAGCTCTGCGACAATGGCTTTAGGTCGGGGCGGCTTCGTACGACGGACGGCAGCGTCGTTGAAGCAATGAGGCACGCACGAGCGCTTTTGACGGCGTGAACGATGTGGGAAATATCGGTCGAGCTCTGCATTTGCGTCCACGCCTGTGCCAGAGCTTCGAGTGAGTCAATCGCCAGGCTGAAAGCCACCAAAAAGCCCTGTCCGGCTGCAGGGCAATGGACGGCCCAGGCGACGCGCTTGGCAAAAAACAGTTCGTCACCGCCTAGTTCCCTTTCCAGCCAAGGGATGGCTGCACTCTCAGTATTGCTCACGGGCACTAACTCCGCGCTCGATTTGGCACATGCTCTGGCGTAAAAAAGCCCATCGCCCATGAAGTTTATTTGTGGAGAGGTTCGTCCGCCTGGATGAAGGCTTGCCGGGTGTCTTATTTCTTTTCATCGCTGCTGAGGTTTGTTGCAATTGACTTGGTGGACGATATCACCGCTTCGTGTGAGGAATAGTTCTAGGGGCGTCTAATTTGAGGGTGGCTAAAATTAAACCATGCAGCGCAGGGATGGCTTAATCAGAAAGTGAGTTTTTTCGAATTTCTTTAAGAATGAAGTCTATCGAAAAACAAACGATTTCAAAGCGATTTCTCATTTTCTAGATTGGAAAATGGAATTGGTTTTAAATCGATAAAACCAGCCCTTATTTTCTAATTCAGAGTTTCAAGTGTGAAATCTCAATATGTTTTAACGAATGGAATTTGATACGCCAGACGTTCTGTCGCGTAACCAGTCGCCCATATAGGTTTTTGATGTTGGAGCGTGTGCGCAGGGATTCACGGTCCGTCCAGACGCGTCGACTGGATCAGTCTGATGAGCGCCGCCGCTCGTTGGACGGTGCTCAGCACGCCAGCCTAGCGGCTAGTCCAGAGCCTGATCGAGATCTGTCAGCTCTACTGGCCCGCGCCCTGCGACGATTTCGTCGACGTTCTCTAGCACGTCTGTCAGCATCCAGCCGCCGACGTGACGCATCTCACTCTCAAGACTGTGGGCCCAGTACTTTCGGAAGGAGCCGCTGCGCGCGGAGGTCTCAGGGCCAGAGAAATTAGCCCTTCTTGAGCCTGGGGCTGTTGTGTCGCCGGCACGAGCACCGGTGTAGGTCGATTGCAGCGTCTGGCTGTCCAAAACGGCAGCCGATGGATGTGTCAACTCCGCCCAACGCCCAAGGGCAGCCGCATGCGCATGTCGGGCATAACAGCCTCAAAGCACTGGCGTTGCGCCAGCGCTGGATCTGCCGATTAGCGCTTCATGACGCCTGCGCGCCCCACGACTCGGCCGCGAGTGGTAACTCGTTGAGCTCCGCCCGTGCCTCCCGCCACGTCGGATAATGCTGATCAAGCAAAGCGGTAAACCGCTCGCTGTGCGTCGGCTCGATCATGTGCGCCATCTCGTGCACGACGATGTACTCCAGCAGGTCCTTCGGCTTTTTGGCCAGCTCGGTGTTGAGGCGGATGGTGCGGGTGGAGGGGGTGCAACCTCCCCACTTGGTTTTCATGCGCTGCAGGAAGTAGGCGGAAACCTTGACGCCGAGTCTGGCCTCCCACTTCTCGACGAGCGGCGGCACGGCGGCGTGGAGTTGGAAGCGGTACCAGCCCTGCATCACCTCTTCCCGCTTGGCCTGGGATGTTCCGGGGCGGACGCTGAGGGTGATCTGACGGTGATCGAGCTTCACCGCGGGTTTCGTGTCCGCCTCGATCACCGTCAGCAGGTAGCGACGCCCCCACAGGTAGTGGCTTTCGCGCTCGACGAACTGTCGTGGCGTCTCCCGGGCCTGGGCCTGGAGCCTGGTCTGCTGGTCGCGAATCCAGCCTAGCTTGGATATGGCGTAGGCGCGAGCGACCTCCAGCCGGGTGGCGGTCGGTGCGACCAGCGTGACGTGGCCTTCCGGTGGATGCACCGAGAGATGGACGTGCTTGACCGCCTTGCGGGTGACCGCGATGGCCAGCTCGCCGATCTGGATCGTTTCGGTCACTGGTAGCCCGGCTGGTTCTTGATGATCTCGAAGAGCGCCTGCGTCGCGTCGCGGTCGCGGTCGAGCAGTGGGAACAGGGCGTTCAGCACCTGCGCTTCCCGTGCCTGGTCGCCATACCAGCCCGCGGGGGCATGCTCCCGGATGGCGGAGTCGATCTTCAAGGCCAGCGCGGCGCGGTCTTCATCGGCAGTGGGGTAGCTGAACTGGGTGGCCGGGATCGAGCCCAGGTTGTTGTACAGCACTGTTGCCTCCCGCTGGCCGTGCAGGCTGGCCGGAATGCCGTCACTGGGTTGCTTGGCGGCCAGCTTCTTGACCAGCTCCTCGGCCTTGCGCAGGAACTCCTCATAGGCCGCGGTATCGTCCCGGCTCTGCTGAATCAGATCATCGAGCAGCTGGGACATCTGCGCGTAGAACATAGGGTCGGTCAGTTGGTCCCGGATGATCGTCTTGCGGACGTTGTTGATGAT
>Ga0268298_10002647_pt1 | contig 19392 bp, 13 predicted proteins | sample WWTPWeurt_MetaG_FD_194462 | JGI IMG/M metagenome (GOLD analysis project Ga0268298, IMG submission 194462) | Activated sludge microbial communities from WWTP in Nijmegen, Gelderland, Netherland - WWTP Weurt | ecosystem: Engineered > WWTP > Aerobic digester > Activated sludge | place...
TGGGGGCGGGGACCAAAGTGGCGTCGATGATCTGACCGCCGCGCGCGATGAAACCCTTCTTCAGCAACTGCGCCGAGACACCGTCAAAGAGCGCCTTGGCGCCCGCTTCACCAATCCGGTTCTCGAAGGTCCACACCGTGGTGCGGTCCGGGACGTGGGTCGCGTTCGCCAATCCGCAGAAGCGCTTGTAGCTCATCCGGTCGAGCAGTTGGTACTCCATCTGCTCGTCGGACAGGTTGTACAGACGCTTCAGCACCAGGATCCGTACCATCGTCTCGGTCGGGTACGGCGGACGCCCGCCCTGCGCGCTCACCGGGCGCGGCGCCACCTCATCCACCTCGGCCGCCAACGACGCAAAGTCGATGTGCAACTCGATGTCGGTCAGCGGGTCGCCCAGCGCGTCGATCTTCTTGCGGTGATGCTCGTCAGCGAACAGGTCAGTCTTGATAGCGCTACGCGGTTTCATCGGTGCAGGCTGCAGGGTTCAGGACGTCGTAATTTTACCAAGGGCGGGCGAGGCGGAGGTTTTTCGAGGCGCCCAACCGCTTGTCTCCGTTCGGTGGGCGCCCCTGCGCCCCTCACGGAGGTATAGCGTCGGCCGCGATGTTCAGGCGGCTTCAAGGCTTGAACAATGACAACGCGCTTTACGTCAAGACACAGCGTGCTCGACCGCCGCCCACAGTCCTCATGACCGCACCCCACGAAAACGCGGCCCTCAAGACACAGCTAAGAAACCCGAGACAGCGAAGAAGCCTTTGCTAGCGAACGCTTTTCTTACGTTCCTATCCCTATAGCATCCTCCCTAATCGCTAATCCGCTAATCACCCCCTTCCGCGCGGAAGCACTCCACGTCGTCCCCGCCAAGCTGTCGATCTAACGCATGATGCCCGTCACGAGTGCCCATGCTTAGCGACGATGCGAAGGTGTGCTTTGAAAAATCGGGAGCGATCAACTACGCTCCACTGAGCTACCGCGGTAGCAATGCGTGTGTGGGGCAGGTACTCAACCGGGGCTGTCAGCTCCGAGTCGCCATTTTGTGAACGGACCACGAAATGGCGACTGGATATGAAGACACGCCCCCGAGTAAATGCGGCTCACGCCGCAACAGCCAAAGCAAGCGGACTCAAGCGCATTGCGCACGGACGCGGCAACTTCGGTCGCCATCGGCGACCCCTGGCTGTTAGACGCACACCGCAGAGTTGCCATCACAGAGTCGCGTCACGACTCCCGCTCTCGCAGTTCGATCTCGTAGTCCAGCGCTCGCAAGCACGCCAGCAGAAAACCGGCGGTGAAGTTCGCGCGGTTGATACGCCTGTTGATGGCCGCCGCACTTCTGTTGATCCCCTGCGCGCGAAGCGCTTCCGACAGTTCTCTGTAGCCCCAACCCCGCCGCGTCATCGAGAGCTTCAGGAGTTCACAGGCCTCCGCGTTCCACGTCCCGGTCGCCTCGGACTCACTGGCGAATCGGCTCCCTGCGGACAACGGCCGCCCTGGCTTTTTTGTAGCGCTCTCCATCTTCAAATCTTCCTTAGTTCCAAGGCTTTTCTTGAAAGAGTCAATTTTGACTCCTCAGCTACCTGCCTGCCTATACCTCCACTCAAGCCAACAATGGAGGTAAAGCATGCTTGAAACATCGGAGCGGGAGAGATTGCTCGACCGCCTTGGACTACCGCCAGCCGGGCGGCGGCTTGTGCTGGATGCCGCCAAGTTCGCCCCGGTACGGTCAGTTGCCTCCAAGGGCGGCGGCAACGTCTTGACGCCGTACCAGAGCTGGAAGATGCAGCGGACCGTCGAGACGGAAAGCCGCCACCTTGAGTTTCCCGCCGCGGTCAGCCTCGAGCATAACCCCGCGGTGCTGGAGTATTTCCCGCAGCCATGCCGCCTGAAGTTCGACCTGGTGGACGCTGATGGAGAAGTCCATGCAGTCGACCACACTCCGGACTTCCTCGTCATCACCGAGCGAGAAATCTGGGTGGAGGAGTGGAAGCACTGGAAGAAGCTCGACAGCTTGGCCCGGCGCCAGCCGTGGCGGTATCAGCTCGACCCCAGCGGTCGTTGGTGTGCTCCCGGAGTCGAGCAGTGGCTAGCCGACCGTGGCATTGGCTATCGCATTCACACAGAGTGCGACATTTCCCAGCGCCGCATCGAGAACACGCTGCTCCTCGAGGACTATCTGGACCCCGCCGCGCCGCCCTGTCCAGTGGATGTCGGCATCAAGGTACGCGACGCATTGGAGCGCGATGCAACTCTGTACCTGGCAGAGCTCTACGAAACCGTGGAGTGTCGCCCAGACGACATCTTCAAGCTGATTGCCGACGGTCTCGTGGTCGCTGAGGTCGATGACGCGTCCCTCGCCGAACCGACCCATTGCCGCGTATTTCGGGACACGGCGGTCCGCGATTTCGAACGGGCACGACAACTGCCGCCCCCGTTCGCACTCCCTGGCACGCTAGACATTGCAGTGGGCACCCGCCTCACGTACGACCAGACGCCTTACAGGGTCATCATGGTCGGTGGGTCGAAAGTCGTTCTGCAATCGGATGACCACCAGTCGGTCGAGATCTCGCTCGACACGCTGGAACTGCTCGCCTTGCAGCGGGATGTCGTGATGGCAGAAGGTTCGGTCCAAGGTGCTGCGCCCGTTCGGCTGTCGGACTTCACCGAAGCCGAACTGCGAATGGCATTGGAACGTCGCACCGAGCTCGAGAACCTCACAAAACCCAACCGGACACAGCGGCGACTGTTGAAGGCTCTGGCGATTGCCAAAGTGGCAGGAACGGACCAGCTCGTCGCACTGGTCCCGCGGCTACGAGACCGTGGCAACCGCACGCCGCGTCTCAATACGGAGCAAGAGAACGCGCTTGAGCAGGTCATCCGCGAGGAGTACCTGACCAACCGGGCCCCCAACGTGAAGCACTGCCATCGCGTGCTCACGGTGCTCTGTAACAACTTGGACATTAGAACCCCGTCGTACCCCACCTTGATTGACCGCATCAAGGCCCTGTCACAAAAGGAGGCAGACCGCGCGCGACATGGAAACCGGGTGGCGTATCAGAACGGCGAATTCGTGAATGTTCTGTACGCCGACACGCCGATCCACGGTTCGCGTGCCTTCCAGTACGTGCACATGGATCACACGCAGGTCGACATCGAGCTTGTTTCCCTGCGAACAGGAAAGGTTCTCGGCCGCCCTTGGTTGTCGCTGGCGATTGACGCCTTCACTCGGCGGATTCTGGGCATCTATCTTACGTTCGACCCGCCATCGTACCGGTCGAACATGATGTTGTTGCGCGACATCGTCCGACGTTATCGCCGACTGCCGCAGTTCATCATCGTTGATAACGGGGCGGACTTTCGCAGCGAGGACTTCAGCCGCTTCGCCGAGCTGATGCACATCCACATCCGCTACCGACCGGCCGGTCGCCCGCGGCACGGTACCGTGATGGAGCGCATCTTCGGCCGCGTTCATTCCGACTACGTTCACAACCTCGCGGGCAACACCAAAGCCCTGAAAGAAGTCCGCAAAACCACCGGCAAGTTCTTGCCCTCGCGTCTGGCCGAGTGGTCGCTGGCCTATCTGTACTACGGCCTCGAGTACTGGGCCTTCAACTACTACGACACGGCTGAACACGCCGCACTCGGACTGAGCCCGCGCGAAGCATTCCAGCGCAGCGTGGACTCATCGGGGCTGCGCACCCATCGCCTCGTAACGCTGACGCCAGACTTTCTCATCCTGACCTGCCCGACCGTAGGGCGGAGAGGTGAGCGCACGGTGGATAGGCAACGTGGCGTGAAAGTGCATAACCACTATCTCTACTGGTGCCCCGAGTTCCGCGATCCCAGGTTGCACGGCACGAAGGTTCCCACGCGCTACGACCCGTGGGACTGCTCCACGGTCTATGTCCAGATCGACAAGCGCTGGGTTCCTGCTCGCTGCAAGCCGTTGACCGCCCTCGGACAGCTCACGGAGAAGGAGCGCGAGTTCATCACCACGGAGATGCAGAGCCACTTCCGCCTGTCCGACCGCGATGAGCTGTCAACGCAGCGACTCACCGAGTTCATGCGTGTTTTCACCCCGACAGGCGCAATGGAGCTGGCACTCGAGCGCCAGCAGGAGAACCGGGACCTGTACCAGGGGCTCGGCATTGGGGCCATCTCGCCCCAGAGCACCATTGCTCGGACGCCTGTCGACGCTCACCGAGTCACTCGGGTCAGCTCAGCGGCGCCGAATGCGCCCGCCTTGCCGGTTGGGCTGCTACCGCCCCAGCCGCACGAGGCGGCAACGAGCGAGTTCGTGCAAGCCGACACCCCCGACTTTGAAACCTTCTGATTGAACCTAAAAAATGACCATTGAGACTCCAAATAGCTTCACACCGAGCGCGTCGCCGATGAGCGGCCAGCGCATCCGCCATCCCCGCATTGCGGCCACCATTGAGGAGTGCCGGCTAATGCTGGACGCCGGCGACAACGCAAACCTCATCGTACTGTGCGGCCCAACGGGGGTCGGCAAGACAACGCTTGGCGAATTTCTGGTTGAGGCCGAACTCAAGGCCCAAGCAACGGCGCTGTCCGAGGATCCCGGCTACATGCCGGCGATTCGCGTCGAGGCACCAGCCTCGGGCGAACGCGACTTCTCCTGGCGCCTGTTTTACCAGCGCATGCTCGATGCACTCGAGGGCGAGTTGGATGCACCGCGCACTGCCTATGGCATTGACCCGGAAAGCGGAAAGGTTGTGCGCCCCGTGGGTCCGCAAACAAACCGCCTCTCGGGTTTGCGCACCGCGGTAGAGCGTTCCCTGCGCAATCGCGGCACGCGATTCGTTGTCGTTGATGAAGCAGCGCACATGATGCGGCAGTGTCATCCCAGCCGGCTCGTCGAACAGTTCAATACGCTCAAGTCCCTCTCCAACGAGTACCACGTGCAATGGATTCTGCTCGGTTCATACGACCTCTTCGAACTTGTCTCACTGAGTGCGCAGCTTGCGCGACGGACTCACGTGATCCATTTCGGCCGCTACCGTGAAGACGTCGCCGAGGATGTCCGCTCCTTCCGTGGCTGCCTGAAGAAGCTGGGCGAGAGCATGCCAGCCTTGAAGGACCTCGACGTCTTGCGTTACGCCGAGGTGTTCCACCAGAACACGCTGGGGTGCGTTGGCACGCTGCGCACGGTGCTTGTGCGACTGAACCTGCTGGTAACCGAGAGGGGCTGGTCCGAGGACACGTTGTGTAAGGCGCTCCTCACCGAAGCTCAGGTTACGCAGATCATGCGGGAAATCGTGGAAGGCGAGGAGCGCATTGCGCCGGGCCTCAAGCGCAATCTGCCCGTGCAACAGCCCAAGACCGGGCGGAGGGTTGCGTGATGAGGACATTGCACAATCCGCGCTCGACGTTGCACGCCCTTGAGCCGATGGGCCGCGGCACTCCTGAAGTCGAGAGCCTAACGAGCTATTTCTGCCGTCTCGCCTACTCTCACGGTATGACGGCACAAAAGCTGGCCGCCTGGTTACTCGCCCACTTCGAGCAGTCTGTCTGCGAGAAGTATGGCTGGCATCAGCGCAGTTTCTCCAGCATGTCGCCAGAAAGCGAGCAGTGGGCCGCGTGGCTAGCAGCACTGACCGGCATCGCCTCGCTCGACCAGCACACGCTGGCGCCTTGGCGCGCCGTCCTGGGCACTCCCGGGCTGGCACCGAAATCCGACCGCTGGTGCCCGTGCTGCCTGACCGAGGACAGGGCGAGTGGCGGCGAGCCTTACCTCCGCTTGGCATGGGATGTCGCCCCGGTCACGGTCTGCGTGCGCCACAAGGTTCAGTTGGCGACGACGTGCCCGCACTGTCATCGCACCAACGTTCGGAATCGCTCTGCGGTCGTTGTTCCCGGGTACTGCACTTCTTGTGGTGGGTTTCTCGGCGATGCCGAAACCGACCCCGCGACCCCGGAAGCCTTGTGGACTGCGCGCCAAGTAGGCCTGATGTTGCAGACGCCCCCGAAGGTGGCTCCCACGGGATTGGTGCCTTTGCTGGAAACCATCATTGAGCGCATGGCAGACGGCCGACCGAGCACATTCGCGAGCCGCTACGGTTTCTCGAAAAGTGGCATCTCTCACTGGCTCAACAAGAGCGGAATTCCCACGCTCAAGGCGTGGCTGACCATCGCCCTGCACGGAGGGATTGGGCTCGACAAACTTTTTGCTGGCGATGTCGAAGACTGGGAACTGCCGCTCACGCCAATCCAGATGTCCATCGAGCTACCCGAGTCGCCTCGTGCGGGCATCAAGTCGCGGGAACTGGACTGGGACGGCATCCGTGCTCAGTTGCGGGCGATGCTCAAGGAGCCGGTGGCGGTGTCGGTCCATGAAGCGAGTGAACGCGTTGGCGTCGACCGGAAAAACCTGTATCTGCGCGCCAACCTCGAGACTCGCGCACTCGCTGACCGCTACCTGCGCCACCGCACGTCAGTCGGCGAGCAACGGCAAGCCCGGCTTCAGGCTCAGATTGGCGACATCCTTGATGAGCGTCTGGCAGCAGGGTACGAGGGGATGAGCGCACGCGACATCTGGAACCAGCTCGACACCGAGGCACAGTCGGTGCCCGGCATCTTCCGTCACATCAGCCAGGTCATAGGCTCTCGGCGCCACTGACCTGCGCTAAACCACCGCCGAAAACAAAAACGGGACCGAACGGTCCCGTTTTTTTTCAACCTACATTCCGAGCAGCGCGAGCTTTCGCAACCTGCTCGAAGAGCAAAACCAGCAAGCCTACTATGCTCGACCCAATAAACCAAAATGTGGCCCATCGGGAAATCAAGCATAAAGTGACCGGGTGGCCACTTTATGCTTAACGGCACAGCCAGAGCAATGTCTGACCTTTGTGAAATGGTGGACCGAAGGAGGATCGAACTCCCGACCTCTGCATTGCGAACGCAGCGCTCTCCCAGCTGAGCTATCGGCCCTGAAAGAGCGCGCATTATAGTGAGGCTCCGCGCGAAAGGGAAGGGCCTTGCGAACATTCGCATTCCGTGGCGCTTCCTGGGTTTGACAGGAGCGGCGGCGAATCCGACGCTCGGGCAATCGGCGTACGCAAGGGACGCACGGCCGAATTCGCGCCTGCCGGCGCTCCTACAGATAACCTGGCAAGCAGAGACCCGTGTGGGAGCGCCGGCAGGCGCGAATGGTGCTTCGACAGAGCCCCTTGCGGCTGGAAGCGCGGGCGGGGCTAGTCCGAGGCGCCGGAGCCGACGGCGGCGCGGCCGAGGCGGTCGGCGACCGCGCGCCAGCCGGGGCCGCCGGGGAGCGCTTCGATCAGGATGAAGTCGGCGCCGAGTGCGTCGAGGGCGCGCAGGCTGGCGTAGAGGCCCTGCGCATAGGCGGCGGGATCGGCCGGCAGGGTGCGCCAGCTCAGGCGGGCGTCGCGCGGATCGGGCGTGGAGTGGGCGAGGACGGTGACGCGGCTGCCCTCGCCCGCAAGCGCGACGGCCTCGTCGACGAGCAGCGCGGGCTCGACCAGGCGCAGCGGGGTACGCGGAGCGTAGTGGGCGGCCAGCGCGCCGGAGACGCGCGGGGCGGACTGGACGGAACCGGACGTGGCTTCGGCAAGCGCGACCACACGGGTCGCCGCGGCGCTTGCATCACCGGCACGCCCCTGCCCGGCCACCATCTCATCGACCTCCGGCAGCGCCTCCCCCCGCACGCGCGGCCGGCGCCCGATCACGCGGGCGATGTCCTCCGGGCCGATCGCGCCCGGGCGCAGGATCTCGGGCACGTCGCGCGAGAAGTCGAGGATGGTGGATTCGATGCCGACCTCGCAGGCGCCGCCGTCGAGGATCAGCGCCACGCGCTCGCCGAGTTCTTCCTGCACGTGTGCGGCGGTGGTGGGGCTGATGCGGCCGAAGCGGTTGGCGCTGGGCGCGGCCAGACCGCCGTCGAAGGCGCGCAGCAGCGCGAGCGCGACCGGATGCGCGGGCACGCGCACGCCGACGGTGTCTTGCCCGCCGGTGACCTCATCGGGGACATCGGGCGTGCGCTTGAGGATCAGGGTCAGCGGGCCGGGCCAGAAGGCGCGGGCGAGCGCGAGCACGTCCTTGGGGATGGCGGCGGCCCACTGCGGCAGGTGCTCGGCCGAGGGCAGGTGCACGATCAGCGGATGGTCGGCGGGGCGGTCCTTGGCGGCAAAGATCTTCTTCACCGCCGCAGGGTCGAGCGCGTCGGCGGCGAGGCCGTACACCGTCTCGGTCGGCATGCCGACGAGCTCGCCTGCGCGCAGCAGGGCCGCGGCTTCTGCGATGGCCGCAGGCGTAGGCGATGCGATGCGGCCGCGCGGTCCGGCCCCGGTGGCGCTCATCGCTGCGCGCTCACTCGTCGCGGATGCCGATCGCGGCACGCGCGGCGAGCGCGCGCTCGAGCACGACCTCGGCATCGTCGCCGGTGACCACGAAGTGGCCCATCTTGCGCCCCGGGCGGGCGTGGTGCTTGCCGTACAGGTGCAGGCGCAGGCCGGGCACGGCGTGCAGCAGCGACCAGTCGGGCTCGCGGTAGGCGCCGTGGCCCTTGCCATCCTCGTACCACAGCTCGCCGAGCAGGTTCACCATCACCGCTGCCGAGTGCTGGCGCGGCGTAGCCAGCGGCAGGCCGCACAGCGCCCTGACCTGCTGCTCGTACTGGCTGGCGTCGCAGGCGTCGATGGTGTGGTGGCCGCTGTTGTGCGGGCGCGGCGCCATCTCGTTGACCATCAGTTCGCCGCGGCAGACAAAGAATTCCACCCCCAGCGTGCCGACGTAGCCGAGCCGATCGGCGATGCGCTCGGCGATCCCCCGGGCATTGCCCCGCAGGCAGGCGGATGCGCGCGCCGGCGCGATGGTCACATCGAGGATGCCGTTGCGGTGGCGGTTCTCGCCGGTCGGGAAGGCGCGCACATTGCCCGCCTCGTCGCGCGCCAGCACCACCGACACCTCGTAATCCAGCGCCAGCATCTTCTCCAGCACGCAGGGCTCGCCCTTGAAGTGCTGGAAGGCGGCGAGCGCCTCGTCGCGGTCGGCGACGCGGGCCTGGCCCTTGCCGTCGTAACCGAAGCGGGCGACCTTGAGGATGGCGGGGAACAGGCCGGCGTTGGCCGCGCGCACGTCGTCCTCGCTGCGGATGACCGCGAACGGGCCGTGCGGCAGGCCGTTGTCGGCGAGGAAGGTCTTCTCGGCGATGCGGTTCTGGCACACCGCGACCGCGCTCGCCGCCGGGTGCACCGGGATGAACTTGGTCAGGTAGTCCAGCGTGTCGGCAGGGACGTTCTCGAACTCGGTGGTCACCGCGGCGCATTCGTTGCCCAGGGTGTCGAGGGCGACGTAGTCGTCGTAGGCGGCGACCAGGTGGCGGTCGGCGATCAGGCCGGCGGGGCTGTGCGGATCGGGGTCGAGCACCCAGACCTTGTAGCCCATCTCGTGCGCGGCCGAAACGAAAAAGCGGCCGAGCTGGCCGCCGCCGAGCATGCCGAGGGTGGCAGGCGGGAGGATCATGATGCGGCTCTCAATCCAGGCTCATGTCGAGCACCGCCTGGGTCTGGCGGGCACGGAAGGCGGCGAGCTTCTGCGCCAGCGCCGGGTCCTCGATCGCGAGCAGCGCGACCGCGAACAGCCCGGCGTTGGCTGCGCCCGCCTCGCCGATGGCGAAGGTGGCGACCGGGATGCCCTTGGGCATCTGCACGATGGAGAGCAGCGAGTCCTGCCCCGACAGCGCCTTCGACTGCACCGGCACGCCCAGCACCGGCAGCGTGGTCTTGGCCGCGACCATGCCCGGCAGGTGGGCCGCGCCGCCAGCGCCCGCGATGATCGCCTTCAACCCGCGGCCGCGCGCGGCCTCGGCGTACTCGAACATCAGGTCGGGCGTACGGTGGGCGGAGACGACCCGCGCCTCGAAGGGCACGCCGAAGTCTTCCAGCATCTTCGCGGCGGCCTTCATCGTGGGCCAGTCGGAGTTGGAGCCCATGATGATGCCGACGACGGGTTTGGTTTCGCTCATCTCGCGGTCCTCACTTGCCGGCCGCGAGCTTGCGATCGCTCGCGGCGCGCTCGGCGGAAATCACGGTGTTTTCCAGCAGCATGGTGATGGTCATCGGCCCCACGCCGCCCGGCACCGGGGTGATGGCGCCGGCGACTTCCTTCGCCGACTCGAAATCCACGTCGCCGCACAGCTTGCCGGCGTCGGGGCCATCCTGCAGGCGGTTGATGCCGACGTCGATCACGGTGGCGCCGGGCTTGATCATGTCGGCGGTGACGAAGCGCGGCTTGCCGATCGCCGCCACCACGATGTCGGCGCGGCGGGTGTGGAAGGCGAGGTCCTTTGTCCTCGAGTGGCACACGGTGACGGTGGCGCCGGCGTTGGTGAGCAGCGTGGCCATCGGCTTGCCGACGATGTTCGAGCGCCCGATCACCACCGCCTCGGCACCCTGCACCTGCACGCCGGCGGTCTCGAGCATCTTCATGACGCCGTGCGGCGTACACGGGATGAAGGCCTCGCGGCACTGCGACAGGCGGCCGACGTTCTCGGCGTGGAAGCCGTCGACATCCTTCTTCAGGTCGATGGCCTCGAGCACCGCGGTCTCGTCGAGGTGCTTCGGCAGCGGCAGCTGCACCAGGATGCCATGCACCGAGGGGTCGGCGTTGAGCTCGGCGAGCCTGGCCATGACCTCTTCCTGGGTGGCGGTGTCGGGGTAGTCGAAGCGCAGCGAGCGGATGCCGGCCTTCTCGCAGCCGGCGACCTTGTTGCGGACATAGACTGCCGAGGCCGGATCGGCGCCGACGAGCATGACCGCCAGGCAGGGTTGCACGCCACGCGCAGTGAGCGCGGCCGCACGTTCGGCGATTTCGCCACGGACCTGCGCGGAAAGTGCGTTGCCGTCGATGATGCGAGCGGTCATCCTTCAAGCCCCCGAAAAAACCCGGGATTTTACAGCATCGCGACGACGACGGCCCGCAGCGCGCGCAATGCCCGGGCAAGTGCGCGCGGGCATTGCGCGTCGCTCATCTCCTGCTCCCACGGGCGCCGGTGCGTTCGTGCGCTCACCGCACTCAACGCCCTGTGCCGAGCGGCGGACACTTGAGGCCGAGCGCGGTGATGCGACCCTTGTCGCCCATCTCGCGCACGCTGAGCACGAAGGCGCCGATCTCGACCCGGTCGCCGACCACCGGCGGGCGGCCGAGGCGAACGGAGAGCAGCTCACCCATCGCCATCTCGCGCTCGGCATCCTCGATGCGCAAGCCGTAGGCGTCGGCGAGGTCGCTCGCGCGGCTCTCCGGGTCGACCACGAACTCGCCGAAGAAGCTGGCGTTGACGGTGAGCTCGCCGCGGCTCCCGGCGAAGCTGCGCGCGAGCCGCTCGGAGATCTCGTCGGGCGCGATCATCCACACCGAGTCGCCGGGCCGCAGGCGGGTGTCCGGGGTCAGGCGGTGCAGGCCGCCCTCGCGCACCAGGGCCACGCAGCGCACGTCGTGGCCGGGGTGGTCGCTGCCGAGCTCGTCGGGATGACGCCCCTCGGCCTTGGCGCCAGCCTCGACGCAGAACTCCAGCATGTCCACCGCAGCCGCATCACCCACCCAGACTTCGCGCTTGTCGCGCGGTTCGTCGCGCGGCGGCACCTCCACCCCCAGCCAGCGCGCCGCCAGCGGCACGGTCGCGCCCTGCACCAGCAGCGACAGCAGCACCACTGCGAAGGCGACGTTGAACAGCAATTGCGAATCGGGCACGCCCATCACCACGGGCACGATCGCCAGCGTGACCGGCACCGCACCGCGCAGGCCCACCCAGCTCACATAGAGCAGCTCCTTGCGCGGATAGCGGAAAGGCGCCAACCCGATCGCCACCGCAACCGGACGCGCCACCAGCGTGAGGAACACCGCCATCGCAAAGGCTTCGGTCGCGTAGACGAGCATCTTCGATGGCGTCACCAGCAGCCCCAGCACCACGAACATGCCCGCCTGGGCGAGCCAGGCCAAGCCGTCCATGACCCGCAGCACGTGCTCGGTGGCGTGGCTGCGGCGGTTGCCGACCACCACGCCGGCGAGGTACACCGCCAGGAAGCCGCTGCCGTTCATCAGGTTGGTGGCGGCGAAGACGAGCGTTCCGCCGGACAGGATCAGCAGCGCGTACAGCCCGTCGGGCAGCGACAGCCGCGCCATCAGCCGCGACAGCACCCAGCCGCCGGCGAGGCCGAGGATGGCGCCGAGCCCGAGCTGGCTCGTCAGCATCCACACGAAGCCGCCGACGCTGGCGGTCTCGGGCCGCAGCAGCATGCCCACCAGCGCGGTGACGAGCAGGATCGCCATCGGGTCGTTGGCGCCGGATTCGATCTCCAGCGTGGCCTGCACGCGCTCGTTGAGCCTCACGCCGCTGTTGCGCAGGAGCGCGAACACCGCCGCCGCATCGGTGGAGCCGACGATCGCGGCAAGCAGCATGCCGAGCCGCCAGTCGACGTCCAGGATCCAGGTGGCGAAGAGCCCGAGCAGGCCCGCGGTGCCGATCACCCCCCAGGTCGCCAGCACCGCCGCCGGCTTGAGCGCGACGCGGAAGCTGCTCACCTTGGTGCGCAGGCCACCGTCGAGCAGGATCACCGAGAGTGCCGCCTGCCCGATCAGGGAGGCGATGAAGAAATCCTCGAAGACGATACCGCCCGGCCCATCCTCGCCGGCGAGCATGCCGACGCCGAGGAAGAGCAGCAGCAGCGGCAGGCCGAGCCGGGCGGAGATGGTGCTGGCGAGCACGCTGATGAACAGAAGCAGGCCGGTGAGCAGGAAGAGCGCGTTGATTCCGGTCATTCGGAGGTCGGGTCCAGCCGGTGGGGAGGGACGTTCGGCAAGGTCGGGCGGGGGCCCGCAGCGGCGGCACGCCCCTGGAGCGGAGACGCCCGGGCGGGATAAAGTTCCTGCGCGCGCCGCCGCGGAGGTCGGGCCATGGCGCGCAATGACGCGCAGTGGCGCGCGCCGGGGTCAGCGCATGGCGGCGCCGGGCTCGAGCGCGACCACGTGCTGGACGAGCTCGGCCAGCGAATGCGCGCCCATCTTCTCCATCACGCGCGCGCGATGGACCTCGACGGTCTTGATGCTGATGCCGAGCACGTCGGCGATCTGCTTGTTGAGCTTGCCGACGATGATCAGCTCGAGCACCTCGCGCTCGCGCTGGGTGAGCTGCTCGAGCCGGCGCGCCGTGTCGGCCTCCTGCAGGCGGCGGTCGCGCGTCTCGCGCTCGAGGCGCAGGCACTGCTCGACCACGCGCAGCATCTCGCGCTCGCCGAAGGGCTTCTCGACGAAATCCACCGCGCCCTGCTTGAGCGCGGACACGGCCATCGGCACGTCGCCGTGGCCGGTGATGAACACCACCGGCAAGCCGCAGCGTCGCCGCCCGAGCTCCTCGAAGACCTCCAGTCCGCTCATGCCCGGCATGCGCACGTCGAGCAGCACGCAGCCGGTCATCCCCGGCGTGCACGCGGCGAGGAAGGCCTCGCCCGATTCGTGCGCCACCACCGCGTGGCCGTTGGCCTCCAGCATCCAGGCGAGCGAGTCGCGCAGGGCTTCGTCGTCGTCGACGACATGTACGGTCTGGTCAGGCGCTGCGGGCACTGCGCTCAATTGCGGACTCCGTCGGCAGGGTAAACATGAATATGGTACCGCCTTCGGGGTTGGCGTCGACAAGCAATCTGCCGTTGTGGAACTCGATGATCGAGCGGCAGATGTTGAGCCCCATGCCCATGCCCTCGGCCTTGGTGGTGTAGAAGGGCGTGAACAGCTGGGCCCTGCCCTCCTCGCCGATGCCGTGGCCGCGGTCGATCACCGCGACCTCGACCGCGTCCGCCCCGACGGTGCGCACCCGCACCACCAGCACGCGCGCCTCGGGCAGGGTATCGGCCATGGCGTCGAGGCCGTTGCGGATGAGGTTGAGCAGCACCTGCTCGATCATGATGCGGTCGGCGTACACCGGCGGCAGGTCGGGCTCGAGCTCGGTGTGGATGCGGATGCGGGTGCGGTGCGCATCGATCTCGGCGAAGCCGAGCGCATCCTCCAGCACCTCGACAAGGTCGACCGCACGGCGCTGCGGCTCGCTCTTCTTCACGAACTCGCGCACGCGACGGATGATCTTGCCGGCGCGCTCGGCCTGGAAGCTCGCCTTCTGCATCGCGGCGAGCACGTCCTCGGTCCTTCCCTTGCCCGACTGCAGGCGCGTGACCGAGCCGGCGCAGTAGTTGGCGATCGCCGCCAGCGGCTGGTTGAGCTCGTGCGCCAGCGTCGAGGCCATCTCGCCCATGGTGATCAGGCGCGCGGTGCGCTGCAGGCGCTCCTCCTGCTCACGCGCCACCGCGGCGGTCTGCTTGCGGTCGGTGATGTCGGTGGCGATGCCCATGCGCACCACCCGCCCGTCCACCCAGCGCGTGGCCTGCTCGCGTACGTGGTACCAGCGCCCCGACTGCGGGTGCAGCAGCTCGCCATCGAAGAGCTCGCGCGGCACGTCGGCGGGCGACAGGTTGCGTGGATCGACGCGGTAGTCGCCGCGCTCGGGCTGCGGCACCGCCACTCCGCGCACCGTGCGCCCGACCGCGTCGAAACCGTGGATGCGCTTGAAGGCAAGGTTGGCGAAGAGGATCTCGTCGGTGCGCGCATCGGCGACGAACACCGCGGCGTCCAGGCCGTCGAGCACCGCCTCGAAACGCTCGTGCGCCGACTCGAGCGCGGCGCGCACGCGCTTGGGCTCGGTGATGTCGGTGATCGAGGCCATCCAGCCGGTCTGCCGGCCGGTGAGATCGATCAACGGCGACAGGTAGAAGCGCGCATCGAAGCGCTCACCGTTCTTGCGCCGGATGCGCATCTCGAAGCCGCTGCGCGGCGCACGCCCCGACAGCGTCATCGACAGGTTGCGCTCGCACTCGGCGAGCTGCTCCTGCGGCCAGTACGGAAACGGCGGCCCGGCACCGACGAGTTCGTCCTCGTCGAAGCCGATCATGCGGCAGAAGGCGGAGTTGACGTAGATGATCCGCCCCGACAGGTCGATCGCGCGCAGGCCGGTGACGACGGAGTCTTCCATCGCCTTGCGGAAGGCGGACTCGGCGCGCAACGCATCCTCGGTGGCCTTGCGCCCGGTGATGTCGTGCGCCACCGCATACACGAGGCGCTCTTCACGTACCGGGTTGATGCTCCACATCAGCCACTTGTAGCTGCCGTCGGCGCAACGGCAGCGCGTCTCGAAGCGCACCGGCTCTCCGCCGGCGAGCCGGCGCAGCATGCCCAGCGTGGTGGCGGCATCCTCGGCATGGACGAAGTCGATCAGCGAGCGCCCGGGCAGGCTCTGCGGCGGGTGTCCGAGCACGCGCTCGAAAGCCGGGTTGCAGCGCCCGAAGCGACCGTCGAGGTCGATCACGCACAGCAGGTCGAGCGAGAGGTCGAAGAGCTGGTCGCGCTCCTTCTCCACCCGCACGCGGTGCTGAACGTGGCGGCGGAGCGTCCACAGGCTCCACAGCACCAGCAGCGACAGCCCCACGATGAGCACGGCCGGCAGGTAGCGCAACACCACCCCGCCAGGCCGGAAGGCCATCGCCTGCAGCGCGAGGCCGTTACCCGGTGGATCGAGCGCGAGCGTGAGCGTGAGCGGCTGCTGCGCCTCCGGCAGCGCCGAGCTGAGTGCCAACACCTGGCCCGCGCGATCGAGGATGGCGAGCCGGTATTTCTCCGCGAAGCGCGCCGGCACCAGGCGGTTCAGCATGCGCTCGGCCGAATACACCGCGACGATCGCACCGAGCGAATCGCCGCGCTGCAACACCGGAGCGTAGACCTCCAGCACCGCCCCGCCGCGCGCGTCGATGAAAGGCTTGCCGTAGGTCAGGCGCGCAGACAGGGCGCTGTTCTGGAAGGCCTGGACCTGGTCGTCCACCAAGGTCTCGCCAGCCAGCAGGTCGCGCGTGTCGAAGGGCGCCGACCAGGCGATCACATGCTCGCGGTCCACCCACGCGAGGTTGGTGAGCGCGGGGTTGATCGCGAGGTGCTCGTTGGCGCGCACCTGGAAGTCGTCATGATCCAGGGTGCCCGCGGAGAGGTCGCGCGCGAGCTGGACGACGAACTCCTCGGTGGTCAGCATCGCGCGCCGGATCGACTGCTCGGTCCATTGCAGGTCACGCGCGAGGGCGTCGCGCTCGACCGCGGTCTCGCGCGCCTGCAGCAGCCACACGACCGCGAGCATCGACAGGGCGAGAACGGTCACCGCGAGATAGGGCACGGCCCAGTACCAGCGCGAAAGGTTCGCCCGGGCAGTGGCGGAGGCTTGCATGGAGGACGGCCAGGCGGCGCGGGAAGACGGATCGGGACCGCGATTGTTGTCGAGGGCGGCGGCATGCGTCATCCGGTCTAACCCTGATCGGATCACCCGATCGCCCGCCGAATGCCGCGGCGCAGCAGACCGCGATGGGGTTTCCGCCAATTCTTGCGCCGCTCCACGCTGCCTACAGTGCAGGGATGAAACCCTTTCTCGCGCTGCTCGGGCGCGCCCTCGTGACGCTCCTGCTCCTGGCGCCGCAGTTGTCGGCACAGGCCGTCCCGGCAGAGGCCCTGGGGGCGGGCGTACGTCCCAGTGGCGGGGAACGGGCGCCGATCCGCGTGGGCGTGTCGGGCCCCTTCTCCGGTCCGTCGGCACCGATGGGCCTGTCGATGCGCGAGGGCATCCGCATCGCCGCCGCGCAGATCAACGCCGGCGGCGGCCTGCTCGGTCGCCGCATCGAGCTCGTCGAACGCGACGACGAGGCCAGCAACGAGCTCGGCGCACAGATCGTGCGCGACTTCGTCCATCGCGAACGGGTCACCGCCGGGCTGGGCATCGTCAATACCGGGGTCGCGCTCGCCAGCCAGCGCCACTACCAGACGGCACGCATCCCCGTGATCACCTCGGTGGCGACCGGCTCGTTGATCACCAAGCAGTTCCAGCCGCCCGAGTTCGCCGAGAACTACGTGTTCCGCGTCTCCGCCAGCGACAACTTGCAGGCGGCGGTGATCGTGGAGGAGGCGGTCGGCCGGCGCGGGCTCACGCGGCTCGCGATCCTGCACGACGCCACCAACTATGGCGTGCTCGGCAGCCAGGACCTCATCGCCACCCTGCGCGCGCGCGGCCTCGCCGCGGTCGCGGTCGAGCGCTTCCAGCTGCGCGACGCGGACATGCGACCACAGCTCGAGCGCGCACGCGCCGCGGGTGCACAGGCCGTGCTCACCTACGGCATCGGCCCCGAGCTCGCACACATCGCCAACTCGATGGCCCGCCTTGGCTGGAAGGTGCCGATCATCGGCAGCTGGACGCTGGCGATGTCGAGCTTCATCGAGCTCGCCGGGCGCAACTCCGAGGGTGCACGCATGCCGCAGACCTTCATCGCCGAGGCGCGCACCCCGGCGCAGGCCGCCTTCCTCTCCGCCTGGGAGCGCGCCACCGGCAGCACGCGCATCCCGGTGCCACCGGCCGCCGCACAGGGCTACGACTCGATGCTGCTGCTCGCCGCGGCGATCCGCCAGGCCGACAGCCTCGACGGTCCACGCATCCGCGAGGCGCTCGAGAACCTCGAAGCAGAGGTGGCTGGCGTGATCATGAGCTACCGCCGCCCCTTCTCCCGCGACAACCACGAGACCCTGCACAGCGCACGCCAGATCCACCTCGGCGAGATCCGCGACGGCACGGTGGTGTTCGCCCACGAGGCGACCCCGGACCAGCCGGGACCATGAGGGCAGGCGACGACGGAGCCCATATCGCATTCATCTGGTGAAAACCTATTGCACATTGCGAAAAGTAGTTTTATATTTTGAAACGCTGACCATGCGGTTTCGGGCATGGTCGTGCCCGCAACCAACAAACCGCCTGTCCCACCGGACAGTCATCGCCAACTGAACGTCATGAGGAGACAAACCATGACCGGAATCAGCACCGTTCTCCCGCAAACCGACACGGATGCGCAGGAAACGAAGGAATGGCTGGACGCGCTGGCCGCCGTCGTCGAACACGAAGGCCCCGAGCGCGCCCACTACCTGATCGAGACCCTGATCGCCACCGCGCGCCAGGAAGGGGTGAACATCCCCTACTCGGCCAACACCGAGTACATCAACACCATTCCGGCCGAACGCCAGCCGCCCTACCCGGGCGATCCGGACATGGAGATCAAGATCCACTCCTACATCCGCTGGAACGCGATGGCGATGGTGGTGCGGGCAAACAAGGACACCAACGTGGGCGGGCACATCGCCTCCTTCGCCTCGGCCGCGGCGCTCTACGACGTGGGCTTCTCGCACTTCTGGCATGCGCCTTCCGAGGCGCACGACGGCGACCTGATCTACTTCCAGGGCCACTCGGTGCCGGGCGTGTATGCGCGCGCCTACATGCTGGGCCGCTTCACCGAAGACCAGATGGACAGCTTCCGCCAGGAAGTGGGCGGCAAGGGCATCTCGTCCTACCCGCACCCCTGGCTGATGCCCGATTTCTGGCAGTTCCCCACCGTTTCGATGGGCCTGGGCCCGCTGTGCGCGATCTACTCGGCGCGTTTCATGAAGTACCTGGCCAGCCGCGGCCTGATCGACGCCGCGCGTGCCGAGCAGAGAAAAGTCTGGGCCTTCCTGGGCGACGGCGAGACCGACGAAGTCGAGTCGCTGGGCGCGATCGGGATGGCCGGCCGCGAAGGCCTGGACAACCTCGTGTTCGTGATCAACTGCAACCTGCAGCGCCTGGACGGCCCGGTGCGCGGTAACGGCAAGATCATCCAGGAGCTCGAGTCCGAGTTCCGCGGCGCGGGCTGGAACGTCATCAAGGTGGTCTGGGGCACGCACTGGGATGCGCTCTTCGCCCGCGACAAGAAGGGCTTGCTCAAGCGCCGCATGATGGCGCTGTGCGACGGCGAGTACCAGACCTTCAAGGCCAAGGACGGCGCCTATGTGCGCGAGCACTTCTTCAACACGCCCGAGTTGCGCGCGCTGGTGGCCGACTGGACCGACGAGCAGGTGTGGAACCTGAACCGCGGCGGCCACGACCTGTTCAAGATCTACACCGCCTACAAGGCCGCTTCCGAGCACAAGGGCCAGCCTACGCTGATCCTGGCCAAGACGATCAAGGGCTTCGGCATGGGCCAGGCTGGCGAGGCGATGAACATCAGCCACCAGCAAAAGAAGATGGATGTCGAGGCGATCCGGCGCTTCCGCGACCGCTTCGGCCTGCCGGTACCCGACGACCAGCTCGAGGCGCTGCCCTACCTGAAGTTCGCCGAGGACTCGCCCGAGCACAAGTACCTGCTCAAGCACCGCATGGACCTGGGCGGCTTCCTGCCACAGCGTCGGCGCAAGGCCGCCGCGCTCGAGATCCCCGGCCTGGACACCTTCGCCGCGCTACTCAAGGCATCGGGCGAGGGGCGC
>Ga0268298_10002648_pt1 | contig 19387 bp, 19 predicted proteins | sample WWTPWeurt_MetaG_FD_194462 | JGI IMG/M metagenome (GOLD analysis project Ga0268298, IMG submission 194462) | Activated sludge microbial communities from WWTP in Nijmegen, Gelderland, Netherland - WWTP Weurt | ecosystem: Engineered > WWTP > Aerobic digester > Activated sludge | place...
GCGCTTCGCCGACGGCTTCGAGTTCGGGCTCGGTGCCGAGATCGGCATCTCCACCGACAAGCTGCACGCGCGCGGGCCCGTGGGGCTCGAGGGCCTGACGTCGCTGAAGTTCGTGGTCCTGGGCTCGGGCCAGGTGCGCACGTAGTCGTCCGGGCCCGGCGCGCGCCGGGTCCGCCCCTGTCTCGCGCCGCGCCGGCGGCGCCCCAACCCCGCAGCGAAACCGCACCGATGAAATCGATCGACTACTTCCTCGTTCCCCAGTCCCCCTGGGCCTACCTGGGCCACGCACGCCTGGCCGAGATCGCGGCGCGCCGCGGCGCCGCCGTCGTCGTGCGCCCGATGGACCTCGGGCGGATCTTCCCGCTCTCCGGCGGCCTGCCGCTGGGCAAGCGCGCGCCGCAGCGCCAGTCGTACCGGCTGGTCGAGCTCGCGCGCTGGTCGACGTTCCTCGGCATGCCGCTGAACGTGCACCCGAAGTTCTTCCCGGTCGCCGGCGACGACGCCGCGCGCTGGATCGTCGCCGCGCGCGCCGCCGGCGGCGACGCCGCCGCGATGCGGATGGCGGGCGGGCTGCTCGCCGCGGTGTGGGCGCAGGAGCGCGACATCGCCGACCCCGCGACGCTGGCCGCGATCGCCCGCGAGCAGGGGCTGGACGCCGCCGCGCTCGCCGCGGGCGCGCTCGCCCCCGCGGCGCAGGAGGAGTACGACCGCAACACGCAGGCCGCGACCGACGCGCAGGTGTTCGGCGCGCCGTGGTACGTCTACCGCGGCGAGCCGTTCTGGGGCCAGGACCGCCTCGAGTTCCTGGACCGCGCGCTGGGCGCGAATTGAGCGCGGGACGGCGCCCCGGAAAGGCGGCCGGGCCGTGGTCGGCCGCGAGCGCCTTCGTCGCCGCGGGCCCGCCCCCGTCGCCGCCGTCCGGATCGACCTACTTCGCGACCTGCCCGCGCGGCCTCGAGCAGCCGCTCGCCGCCGAGCTGCGCGCGATCGGCGCGCGGGTCGACGCCGTCTCGGCCGCGGGCGTCGCGTTCAGCGGCGACCGCGCGATCGGCTACCTCGCGAACCTGCACTCGCGCATCGCGAGCCGCGTGCTGCTGCGCCTGGCGTCGGGCCGCTACCGCGGCGACGACGACCTGTACCGGCTCGCGACGCGCTGCGAGTGGGAGCGGTACTTCGACGCGTCGATGACGCTGCGCGTGGACGTGAGCGCGATCCGCTCGCCGCTGCGCAGCCTGAACTTCGCGACGCTGCGCGTGAAGGACGGCATCGTCGACCGCTTCCGCGCGCGCACCGGCGAGCGCCCGTCGATCGACACCGAGCGTCCGCAGGTGCGCGTGTACGCGTTCATGCTCGAGCGCGAGGCGACGCTCTACCTCGACCTCTCCGGCGAGCCGCTGTTCAAGCGCGGCTGGCGCGCCGACCGCGACGACAAGGGCGAGGCGCCGCTGAAGGAGAACCTCGCCGCCGGCCTGATCGCGCTGTCGGGATGGACGCCGGGCACGCCGCTCGCGGACCCGTTCTGCGGGTCCGGCACGATCCTGATCGAGGCGGGCCAGATCGCGGCCGGCATCGCGCCGGGGCTGTCGCGGGGCTTCGGCTTCGAGGCGCTGCTCGACCACGACGCGGCGCTGTGGGCGGGCCTGCGCGCCGACGCCGTCCGCCGGGTCCAGGCGGGCGCGGCGCGCGCGAGCGCCGCGCCGATCGCCGGCTCCGACGCCGACCCGCGCGCGATCGAGCAGGCACGCCGCAACGCGCAGCGTGCCGGCCTCGCGCCGGACGCGCTCGCGCTGCGCTGCTGCGACGTCCTCCAGGCGCGCGCGCCGGGGCCCGCACCCGGCGTCGTCGTGACGAACCCGCCGTACGGCGAGCGGCTGGAGCTGCGCGCCGCCGGCTCGCCCGACGCCGCGTGGGGCGAGGTCGGGCGCGTGCTCAAGCGCGAATTCGCCGGCTGGAAGGTGTTCGTGCTCACGTCCGACGCGCGCCTGCCGGCGCACCTGGGCATGAAGGAGAAGCGGCGCGCGCCGCTGTACAACGGCGCGATCGAGTGCCGGCTGTTCGGCTTCGAGATCTTCGCGCGGCGCGAGGATTCCCCCGCACCGGCGCCGGCGGCCTGAGCGCGAGGCGCGCGGCCGGGCCGCGCCGCCGCGCTACTTCAGCACGTCGAGGTGCTCGAGACCGCGCGTGAGGTCGCGGTCGGAGTGCTTGCTGTTCAGCTTGATGTTCAGGCGCAGGTCGTTGACCGAGTCGGCGTTGCGCAGCGCGTCCTCGTAGCCGATCTTGCCGGCCTCGTACAGGTCGAACAGCGCCTGGTCGAAGGTCTGCATGCCGAGCTCGCGGCTCTTCTTCATGATGTCCTTGATCGTCCCGACCTCGCCCTTGAAGATCAGGTCGGCGATCAGCGGCGAGTTCAGCATCAGCTCGACCGCGGGCACGCGCCCCTTGCCGGCGGCCATCGGGATCAGGCGCTGCGAGATGATGCCCTTCAGGTTCAGCGACAGGTCCATCAGCAGCTGCTGGCGCCGCTCCTCGGGGAAGAAGTTGATGATGCGGTCGAGCGCCTGGTTCGCGCTGTTCGAGTGCAGCGTCGCCACGCACAGGTGGCCGGTCTCGGCGAACGCGACGCCGTGCTCCATCGTCTCGCGGTCGCGGATCTCGCCGATCATGATCACGTCGGGCGCCTGGCGCAGCGTGTTCTTCAGCGCGACCGCCCAGCTCTCGGTGTCGACGCCGACCTCGCGGTGCGTGACGATGCAGTTCTTGTGCGGGTGAACGAACTCGACCGGGTCCTCGATCGTGACGATGTGCCCGTAGCTGTTCTCGTTGCGGTAGCCCATCATCGCGGCGAGCGTGTTCGACTTGCCCGAGCCGGTCGCGCCGACGACGATGATCAGCCCGCGCTTGGTCATCGCGAGGTCCTTCAGGATCGAGGGCAGCTGCAGCTGCTCCACCGTCGGGATCTCGGACTTGATCGTGCGCAGCACGATCCCCACGCGGCCCTGCTGCATGAACGTGTTCACGCGGAAGCGCCCGATGCCGGTCGGGCTGATCGCGAAGTTCACTTCCTTGTGCGCCTCGAACTCCGCGGCCTGGCGGTCGTTCATCAGCGCGCGCGCCAGCTCGATCGTGTGCTGCGGCGAGAGCGGCACGTTCGAGACCGGGCCCAGCTTGCCGTCGATCTTGAACGCGGGCGGGAAGTCCGCGGTCAGGAAGAGGTCGGAGCCGTTGCGCCCGACCATCAGGCGCAGCAGGTCGTGGAGGAACTTGGAGGCCTGTTCTCGTTCCATGGTGCTATCTCCGGGGAGTTCTCGCTCGAGCCTGCGTTCGGATCTTCCTGGGCAATGGGGTCAGCCCGGGAAGTTCTCCTTCACCTGCGCCGCGTTGCGCGCCTCGGCCATGGAGATCTGGCTCTTGCGCACCAGGTCCGCCAGGCACTGGTCGAGCGTCTGCATGCCGAGCGCGGCGCCGGTCTGGATCGCGGCGTTCATCTGCGCGACCTTGTTCTCGCGGATCAGGTTGCGGATCGCGGGCGTGCCGACCATGATCTCGTGCGCCGCGAGCCGGCCGCTGCCGTCCTTGGCCTTGAGCAGCGTCTGCGAGATCACCGCGCGCAGCGACTCCGACAGCATCGAGCGCACCATCTCCTTCTCCGCCGCCGGGAAGACGTCGACGATCCGGTCGATGGTCTTGGCCGCCGACGACGTGTGCAGCGTTCCGAACACGAGGTGGCCGGTCTCGGCCGCGGTCAGCGCCAGCCGGATCGTCTCGAGGTCGCGCAGCTCGCCCACCAGGATCACGTCCGGGTCCTCGCGCAGCGCGGAGCGCAGCGCGTTCGCGAACGAGAGCGTCTGCGGCCCGACCTCGCGCTGGTTGATCAGGCAGCGCTTGGACTCGTGCACGAACTCGATCGGGTCCTCGACGGTGAGGATGTGACCGTACAGGTTCTCGTTGATGTAGTTGATCATCGCCGCGAGCGTGGTCGACTTGCCCGAGCCCGTCGGGCCGGTGACCAGCACGAGTCCGCGCGGCTGGTTCGAGATCTCGGCGAAGCTCTTGGGCGCCTTCAGCTCCTCGAGCGTGAGGATCTTCGACGGAATCGTCCGCATCACCGCGCCCGCGCCGCGCTGCTGGATGAACGCGTTGACGCGGAAGCGCGCGAGGCCCGGGATCGCGAACGAGAAGTCGCACTCCAGGTTCTCCTCGTAGTCCTTGCGCTGCGCGTCGTTCATGATGTCGTAGATCATCCCGTGAACGTCGCGGTGCTCCATCGGCGGCAGGTTGATGCGCCGCACGTCGCCGTGCACGCGGATCATCGGCGGCAGCCCGGCCGACAGGTGCAGGTCGGAGGCCTTGTTCTTGACGGCGAAGGCGAGCAGTTCGGCGATGTCCATGCGTCAACTCCCGGTTCCGGTGGCCACGCCCGCGCGTCGCAGGCACGGGTCGTGCTCGCCCGATTCTCGATCGCCCCCCCGGACCCCGGGGCCGGGTCCCGCCGGACAGTAGAATCGAACGATGAACGGCGAATCCACGTTGTCGATGCGCTACGGCGCGCTGCGCGAGCGGATCGCCGCGGCCTGCCGCGCCGCGGGCCGCGCCCCCGGCGCAGTCCGGCTGCTCGCGGTCAGCAAGACCTTCGGCGCGCACGACGTGCTCGCGCTCGCGGCGCTCGGCCAGCGCGCGTTCGGTGAGAGTTATCTACAGGAAGCGCTGCCCAAGATCACCGGCTGCGCGAACGAACGGCCGGATCCGGGCCTCGAGTGGCACTTCGTCGGCCCGATCCAGTCGAACAAGACGCGCCCGATCGCCGAGACCTTCGACTGGGTGCACAGCGTCGAGCGCGAGAAGATCGCGCGCCGGCTGTCGGAACAGCGCCCGCCGGGGCGCGCGCCGCTGCAGGTCTGCGTGCAGGTCAACGTCAGCGGCGAGGCGTCCAAGAGCGGCTGTGCCCCGCAGGAGGCGCCGGCGCTCGCGCGCGCGATCGCCGCGATGCCGGGACTCGCCCTGCGCGGGGTGATGGCGATCCCGGAGCCGACCGACGACGTCGCCCGCCAGCGCGAGCAGTTCGCGAGGGTGCGCGCGGTGTTCGACGCGATCCGCGCCGGCGGACTCGACGTCGACACGCTGTCGATGGGGATGTCGGACGACCTCGAGGCGGCGATCGCCGAGGGCGCGACGATCGTGCGGGTGGGGACGGCGCTGTTCGGGGCACGGCCGCGGGCGGCGACGGTGCCGGACGGCGCCTGAACTCGCGGTCGACCGCCCCGGGCGCACCAACACAAACGCCCCGCGTCGCGGGGCGTTGTCTCGACCGGTTCCAGCCTGTGCGCAGACCGGCCCGGCCTTCACCGGGCGCCTTCGGCGGCTCCCGGCGGACGGCGGCGCAGCGGGCGCCGCCGCGGCGAACTCAGGCCATCGCCTTGATGGCGGCGGCCAGTCGGCTCTTGGTGCGCGACGCCGAGTTCTTGTGGACGATGCGTTTGTCCGCGATGCGGTCGATGATGCTCTGCGACGCCTGCAGCGTCTTGGCGGCCGCGGCCTTGTCGCCCGCGGCGATCGCCTTGCGAACCGCCTTGATCGCGGTGCGCAGCGTCGAGCGCTGGCTCGAGTTTTGGGCATTGCGCACGACGGCTTGGCGGGCGCGCTTGCGGGCGGAGGCGATGTTGGCCATGCGAGAATCCTGTTCTGCCGGAGCCTCCCGCGGGCAACGCGCCTGCGCGGGAAACGCCTTCCGGCGTCCAAAATGTGGAAAGCCTTGAATAATAACCCAGATCGCCACGTTCGCACAATCCCGGGGGGCGCTTGAACCTCCTGGGCGCCGCGGCGACCGTCAGCGGCCTGACCCTGCTGTCGCGCATCACCGGCCTGCTGCGCGAGAACCTCACCGCCGCGATCTTCGGCGCGTCGGCGTACACCGACGCCTTCTTTGTCGCCTTCCGGCTGCCCAACCTGCTGCGCCGGATGTTCGCCGAGGGCGCGTTCTCGCAGGCGTTCGTGCCGATGCTCGCTCAGCTGCGCGCCGAAGGCGACGACGCCGCGACGAAGCGCACCATCGACACCATCGCCACGGCGCTGTTCTGGGCGCTGGTGGTGGTGAGCGCCGCCGGCGTCGCGGCCGCGCCGGCGCTGGTGTGGGCGATGGCGTCGGGGCTGGCGCGCGACGAGCGCGCCTTCGACGCCGCGGTCGTGATGACGCGCTGGATGTTCCCGTACATCCTGTTCATCTCGCTGGTCGCGCTGTCGGCCGGCATCCTGAACACCTGGCGCCGGTTCGCGCTGCCCGCGTTCTCGCCGGTGCTGCTGAACCTGTGCTTCATCGGCGCGGCGCTCGCGCTCGCCGACCGCTTCGACCCCCCGGTGTACGCGCTGGCGGCGGGCGTCGTCGCCGGCGGCATCGCACAGCTCGCGATCCAGGTGCCGGCGCTGCGCCGGCTCGGCCTGCTGCCGCGGATCGGACCGAGCGCGCTCGCCGCGTTCCGCGACGAGCGCACGCGCACGCTGATGGGCCGGATGGCGCCGGCGCTGGTCGGCGTGTCGGTCGCGCAGCTGAGCCTCGTGATCAACACGCACATCGCGTCGCGCCTCGCGCCCGGCGCGGTCTCGTGGGTCACGTACGCCGACCGGCTCATGGAGTTCCCGACCGCGCTGCTCGGCGTCGCGCTCGGCACCGTGCTGCTGCCGAGCCTGTCGCGGGCCGGCGCCCGGGGGCGCGCCGACGAGTTCAGCGGCCTGCTCGACTGGGGCCTGCGCCTGTCGGTGCTGCTGTCGCTGCCGTGCATGGTGGGGCTGGCGACGATGGCCGAGCCGCTGACGGCGCTGCTCTTCCACTACGGACGCTTCGGGGCGCACGACGTCGCGATGACGCGTCTGGCGGTGATCGGCTACTCGGCGGGGCTGCTCGGGCTGATCGCGGTCAAGGTGCTCGCGCCCGGCTTCTACGCGCGCCAGGACACGCGCACGCCGGTGCGCATCGCGATCGTCGTGCTCGCGGGAACGCAGGCGCTGAACCTCGCGCTCGTGCCCGTGTTCGCGCACGCGGGGCTCACGCTGTCGATCTCGATCGGCGCCCTGGCCAACGCCGGGCTGCTGCTCGTGTGGCTGCGCCGTCACGGCGCGTACACGCCGCGCCCGGGCTGGGGGCGCTTCGGCGCGCGGGTGGTCGCCGCCAACGCGCTGATGGCGGCGTCGCTCCTCGCCGTCGCCGGCCGCTTCGACTGGGTCGCGCTGCGCGCTCAGCCGCTCGAGCGCGCGGCCCTCGTGCTCGGGATCGTCGCCGGCGCGGCCGCGATGTACGCGGCGACGCTCGCGCTGATGGGCGTGCGCCCGCGCGAGTTCCTGCGCCGCACCCAGGAAACAGGACCACGCGAACCGGAGAACCCATGAGAATCACCTTCATCGGCGGCGGCAACATGGCGGTGGCGCTGATCGGCGGGCTGCTCGGCCCGCACGGCGGCGACGCGACGATCGCGGTCGTCGAGCCGCTCGCCGCGCAGCGCGAGCTCCTCGCGCAGCGCTTCGGCGTCGCGGTGCACGCGCAGGCGAGCGCCACGGCGCTCGACGCCGACGTCGTCGTGCTCGCCGTCAAGCCGCAGCAGATGCGCGAGGTCGCGCTCGGGATCGCGCCGTTCGTCGCCGGCCGGCTCGTGATCAGCATCGCGGCCGGGATCCGCGCGCGCGACCTCTCGCGCTGGCTCGGCGGGCACCGGCGCATCGTGCGCTGCATGCCGAACACGCCGGCGCTGATCGGCGCCGGCATCACCGGGCTGGCGGCGATGCCGGGGCTCGACGCGGCCGACCGCGACGCCGCCCAGTCGGTGCTCGCCGCGGTCGGCGAGACGCTCTGGGTCGACGACGAGGCGGGGCTGGACGCGGTCACCGCGGTGAGCGGCAGCGGCCCGGCGTACGTGTTCTATTTCATGGAGGCGATGCACCGTGCCGCGCGCGAGCTCGGCCTGGACGACGCGCAGGCGCGCAGCCTCACGCAGGCGACGTTCGCCGGCGCGGCCCGGCTGGCGGCGGGTTCCGACGAGCCGCCGTCGGTGCTGCGCGAGCGCGTCACGTCCAAGGGCGGCACGACCGCGGCGGCGCTCGCGGTGATGGGCGAGCGCGGCGTGGCCGCGCACATCGTCGAGGCGCTGGGCGCCGCGTGCCGGCGCTCGGCCGAGCTCGGCGACGAGTTCGGCGCGGGCTGAGGCGGGGCTTGGCCGGGGTTTCGCGCCGCATGCGGCGCGCCGGCCGAGCGGCCCGGGCCTGCAGGCCCGGGACTGGGGAGCCGCATGCGGCGAGCCGCCGAAGCGGCGCCGCATGCAAAGCGGCGCCGTGGGTCCCGTCGCATCGAGAGGACCCCGCCGAAGCAGCGCCTCGGGACGCCGCGGGCCTGCCGGTCGCTACGCCCGCGCCCGCGCCAGGATCGCCTGCGCGCGCAGCACGACGGGGCGGTCGACCATCTTGCCGTCGAGCTGGACCGCACCCCCGGCGCTCGCGGCGGCGTCGAGCACCCGCCGCGCCCAGTCGACCTCGGCCGCGGCCGGCGCGAGCGCGGCGTGAATCGCCGCGATCTGCTTCGGGTGGATGCACAGCTTCGCGCCGAATCCGCACGCGCGCGCCTGCGCGAGGTCGTCGAGCAGCGACGCGGCGTCGTCGATCGCGACCGTGACGCCGGCGATCGGGGACGCGATGCCCGCGGCGCGCGACGCGATCGCGATGCGGCACGCGGCGTGCAGCATCGCCGGGCCGTCGCCGGGCAGGTCGAGGTCGAGCGCGTAGTCGACCGTGCCGAACGCGATGCGCGCGACGCCCGGCGCGGCCGCGACCGCGTCGACGTCGCGCACGCCGCGCGCGGTCTCGACCAGCGCGATCAGCGACGCGCGTTCGCCGATCGCGTGGGCCGCGCGGGCGAGCTGCTCCGGGTCCTCGGCCTTCGGCAGCATCGCGGCGGCGAGCCCCGCGTCGCGCAGCATCCGCAGGTCGTCCGCGTGCCAGGACGTCGATTCGTCGTTGACGCGCACCCAGACCTGCGGGGCGCCCGCGCCCGCCGCGCCGGCGTCGCCGCCTGCCTCGGCGTCGCCCGCACCGGCCCCGGCGCGCACGCCGCTCGCACGCGCTCGCGCCCACGTTCCGACGTGCTCGCGCGCACGCGGTTTGTCGGCCGGCGCGACCGCGTCCTCGAGGTCGAGGATCACCGCGTCGGCACCGCTCGCGAGCGCCTTGTCGAAGCGCTCGGGCCGGTTGCCGGGAACGAACAGGTAGGTTCGCGGCAGGCTCACCGTGACGCCTCTGCGCCGACGCGCTCGATCTCGACCGTGGCGTCCATCGTCAGCCAGCCCTCGTGGTCGCGCCCCCACAGCTTCACGGTGCGGCCGTCGGGCTGGGGATCGCCGCACACGAAGAACGGCTGCGTGTCGATCGTCGGGCGGACCGCGCGGAAGTCGAAGCGCGTCACGCGAGCGTCGGGCACCTGGCGACGCAGCAGGTCGACGAGCAGCGTCGCGATCAGCGGCCCGTGGACGACCAGGCCCGTGTAGCCCTCGACCCCGGTCGCGTACGGACGGTCGTAGTGGATCCGGTGGCCGTTGAACGTGAGCGCGGAATAGCGGAACAGCAGCACCGGGTCGGGCACGACGCGCCGCTCCCACGCGCTCGCGGCGGGCGCCGCCTTCGGCGGCGGCGGGGCGTCGCCGGGCTGCGCGGCCTCGCGATAGACGATGTCCTGCGTCTCGCTCAGGGCGACGGCGGCCGAGCCGTTGCGGCGCAGCTCGTGGCCGACCTTCACGAACACGAGCGTGCCGGTGCGGCCGGACTTCTGCGTCACGTCGATGATCGTCGAGGTGCGCTCGACGCGGTCGCCGACGCGCAGCGGCTCGACGATGCGCATCTCGCTGGCGGCCCACATGCGCCGGGGCAGCGGCACCGGCGGCAGGAAGCCGCCGCGCTTCGGGTGGCCGTCCGGGCCGATCTCGGCCTGCGGCGCGGTCGGCAGGAAGTACAGCCAGTGCCAGGGCACCGGCAGCGGCGTGCCGTCCGCGGGGCGCTCGACCGGCCAGTCCAGCGTCGCCGACAGCGCGGCGAGCGGCGTCGCGCCGACCACGTCGATCGCGGTCTCGCGACGGCCGATCCACTCTTTGAAGTCCATCGTCGTGCCCCTTCTCGCCGGGATCCTCAGGGAATCCAGTACTCGAGCACCAGTCCGGCGAAGACCGCCGCGCCGAACCAGTTGTTGTGGTTGAAGGCCTTGAAGCAGCCCTCGCGCGTGCGCTCGCGGATCAGCGCGTAGTGATAGGCCGCGATCGCTCCCGCGGCTGCCAGGCCGCCGTAATAGAACGCGCCGAACTCCTCGACCCAGCCCGCGAGCGCGAGCAGCAGGATCGTGGCCGCGTAGCAGGTCATCACCGCGGCGACGTCGGCCCGGCCGAAGGTGATCGCCGCCGTCCGGATGCCGATGCGCAGGTCGTCTTCGCGATCGACCATCGCGTACTCGGTGTCGTAGGCGAGCGCCCACGCGACGTTCGCGCCGAGCAGCAGCCAGGCCGTCGGCGTGAGGCGATCCTGGACCGCGGCGAACGCCATCGGGATCCCGAAGCCGAACGCCATGCCGAGGTAGGCCTGCGGGAGCGACAGGAAGCGCTTGGTGAACGGGTACGTGGCCGCGAGGAACACCGCGACGAACGCGAGGACCCAGGTCAGGCGGTTCATCGGCACGATCAGGAGCGCCGACAGCAGGCACAACGCGACGAAGATCGCGAGCGCCTCCCACGGCCGGATCAGCCCCGCGGTGAGCGGGCGGTCGCGCGTGCGCTCGACGTGGCGGTCGAAGTCGCGGTCGGCGTAGTCGTTGATCGCGCAGCCGGCCGAGCGCATCAGCACGGTGCCCGCGACGAACACGAACAGCGTGTGGAGGTCGGGCTCGCCGTGCGCGGCGACCATCAGCGCCCACAGCGTCGGCCACAGCAGCAGCAGGATCCCGATCGGCCGGTGCAGTCGCACCAGCCGCCAGTACAGCTCCAGTCGGTTCGGGAGGGTCGAAGAACTCACTCGCAGACGGCCTCGTGCGCGCAGCGGACTCGCAGTCTAACGGGTTGGCGCGGAGAGGCGCGAACGCCCCGGAAAAAAGGACGCGCCCGGACACCGCGAGGGCGCCGGGCGCGGCGACGACGCGGGCGCCGCCTCGCGGCGGCGCCCTGCCGTGATCACTTCTTCGCTTCGGCCTTCTTCGCGTCGTCCTTCTTGTCGTCCTTCTTGTCGTCTTTCTTCGCTTCGCCTTTCGCCGGCTTCTCGGCCTGCTCCGATTTCGCCGCCTTCGGCTCGTCCTTCTTCGCGTCGGCCTTGTCGCCCTTGGCGGGCTTCCCGGACTTCACGGCCTTCTCGGCCTTGGGCTCGTCCTTCTTGGCGTCGCCCTTCGCGGCCTTGGGCTCGTCCTTCTTGGCGTCGCCCTTCGCGGCCTTCGGCTCGTCCTTCTTCGCGTCGGCCCTGGCGGCCTTGGGCTCCTCGGCCTTCGCCGCCTTGGGCTCGGCCGCCTTGGGCGCGGCGTCGGCCTTCGCGGGCTTGTCGGCCTTCTCGGCCTTCGCCGGGCGTGCGGACGCGCCGCCGCGACCGCCGACCGTCAGCCCGCCCTCGACCATCTTCTTCACGCTGGTCTCGCCGATGCCCTTGACGCGCGACGCGAGGTCGTTCACGTCCTTGAAGGGGCCGTTCTTGCGCTCGTCGACGATGCGCTGCGACAGCGCGGGCCCGATGCCCGGGACCGCGTCGAGCTCGGCCTGCGTCGCGGTGTTGGCGTCGACCGCCGCGAACGCGAAGCCGATGCTCGCGATGAAGGCGGCGATCGCCAGCAGGATTCTCTTCATGGGTGGTCCCTCCCAGGGACGGTGTGGGCTACGGGAAGACCCCGTGCGGCCTCAACGCCGCCCCGGGCGGCGCGGTTGACACCCGCGCCGCGTTCAGCCGCGCGCCGCGAGCCAGTCGACGTAGCGGCGCACGCCCTGCTGCACCGACATGAACGGCGCCGCGTAGCCGGCCGCGCGCAATTGCGTGATGTCGGCCTGCGTGAAGCTCTGGTACTTGCCCTTGAGCGCGTCCGGGAACGGGACGTACTCGACGAGCCCGCGCGCGACCAGTTCGGCCAGCGGCAGCGCGTGCTCGCCGGCGAGCGCGCGGTGCGCGTTGACGACCGTCGAGGCGACGTCGTTGAACGGCTGCGCGCGCCCGGTGCCGACGTTGAAGATGCCGCTCGCGCCCGGGTGGTCCAGGAAGTGCAGGTTCACCGCGACGACGTCGTCGACGTGGACGAAGTCGCGGCTCTGCTCGCCGGCGCCCCACCCGCCCCAGCCGTCGAACAGCCGCACGCGGCCCTCGGCGCGCCACTGGTGGTGGTTGTGGAACGCGACCGACGCCATGCGCGCCTTGTGCGACTCGCGCGGCCCGTAGACGTTGAAGTAGCGCAGGCCCACGACCTGGCCGCCGTCGGCGCGCGGGCGCGAGCGCACGACCTGGTCGAACAGGAACTTCGAGTAGCCGTAGACGTTGAGGGGGCGCTCGTGCTCGCGCGCCTCCACGAACCTGCTCGAGCCGCCGTAGACCGCGGCCGACGACGCGTAGACGAACGGGATCCTCCGCGCCTGCGCGTGCTCGAGCAGCGCGAGCGAGAAGCGGAAGTTGTTCTCCATCATGTAGCGGCCGTCGGACTCCATCGTGTCGGAGCACGCGCCCTGGTGCAGGATCGCCTCGACGTCGGGCAGCGACGCCAGCCGCGCGAGCAGGTCGCGCTTGTCGAGGTAGTCGGCGATCTCGCAGTCCACGAGGTTGTGGAACTTCTCGGCACGCTCGAGGTTGTCGACCGCGACGATGTCGGTGCGACCGCGCCGGTTCAGCGCGTGCACGAGGTTGCTGCCGATGAATCCGGCCGCGCCGGTGACGATGATCATGGGACGCAGGGCTCCACTGGGACGGGGCTTGCCGCGCGTCAGCGCGCGGGGGCGAAGAGCTCGTCGGGCGACACCGCGGCGGTGCCGAGCTTGCCGACGACGATTCCGCCGGCGCGGTTCGCGAGCCGCACCGCGTCGGCGACCGGGCGCCCCACCGCGAGCATCGACGCGATCACGGCGACGACGGTGTCGCCGGCGCCGGAGACGTCGTAGACCTCGCGCGCCTGCGCCTGCACGTGCAGGTCGCCGTCGTCGGAGAAGAGCGTCATGCCCTCCTCGGAGCGGGTCAGCAGCAGGTGGCGGATCTCGAGCGAGCGGCGCAGCGCGTGGGCGCGCGCGCGCAGGTCGTCTTCGTCGCGCCAGGTGCCGACCACCTGCCGCAGTTCGGCGCGGTTGGGCGTGAGCATCGTGACGCCGCGATAGCGCGAGTAGTCGTCGCCCTTGGGGTCGACGAGGACGGTGGTGCCGAGCTCGCGCGCCTTCGCGACGATGCCCTCGATCTGCGCGAGCCCGCCCTTGCCGTAGTCGGACAGCACGAGCACCTGGGCGCTGCGCAGGAGGTCTCGCACGCTGGCGAGCTTGCGCGCGAGCGTGTCCTCGCCGGGCGCCTGCTCGAAGTCGATGCGCAGCAGCTGCTGCTGGCGCCCGATCACGCGCAGCTTGATCGTCGTGGGCAGGAGCGAATCGCACGCGAGGTGGCAGTCGATGCCGATCTCGCCGGCGAGCTCGGCGATCCGCCGGCCGGGCTCGTCGTCGCCGACGACGCCCACGAGCGCGACGCGCGCGCCGAGCACCGCCGCGTTGCGCGCGACGTTCGCGGCGCCGCCCAGGCGCTCCTCGGCGCGCGTCACGCGCACCACCGGCACCGGAGCCTCCGGCGAGATTCGATGCACGTCGCCGAACCAGTAGCGGTCGAGCATCACGTCGCCGACGACGAGCAGGCGCGCGCCGGAGAAGTCGACGCGCCCGACGGCGTCCCGGACGCGGGGCCCGACGGCGGCGGCGGCGCCGGCCTCGTCGCGCGCGCACGCGGCGCTCGGTGCGCCGGAGGGATTCATTGCAGTGGTCACACGCGCTCCAGTTCCTCGGTGCGCTTGGGCGCGTAGGTGTCCCAGCGGCTGCAGCCCGGGCACTGCCAGTAGAACTGCCGCGCCTTGAATCCGCAGTGGGCGCAGACGAAGCGCGCGAGCCGCCGCGCCTGCGGTGCGATCAGCTTCTGCGTGAGCTCGATCTCGTCGCGCGCGCGCGCGTCCGCCCCCGCCAGCCTCAGCGCGAGCAGCTTCTCCAGCCCCAGCAGCGACGGCTGGCGGCGCAGCTCGCGCTCGGCCCACGCGAGCGCGGCCGCGGGCCCGCGCCGCTCGCCCAGCGCCTGGGCGATCGCGGCGAGCGTGTCCACGGACGGAGTGCGCTCGTGCACGCGCTCGAGCGTCTCGATGCCGAGCTCGGCGCGGCCGGCCGCGTCGTGCGCGCGCAGCCAGCCGCCCGCGACCAGCGCGAGATACGCCGGCTGGCGCTCGCCGAGCGCGCTCCACTCGCGCAGCGCGCCGTCGGGGTCGCCCTCGGCGAGCGCGAGCTCGCCGGCGAGCAGCCGCGCACGCGGGTGATCCGCGTCCGCGCGCAGCGCCGCGTCGAGCTCGCGGCGCGCGGTCTCGAGGCGGCCGGCCTCCTGCGAGGCGAGCGCCTGCGCGGCGAGCTCGCAGTGGAAGTGCGCGATCTCGCGGGCCTGCCCCTCGCCGGCGTCGCGCGCCATGCGCTGCGCGAGCTCGATCGCGAGCGGCCAGTCGCGCACCATCTGCGCGATCTCGAGCCGGTGCCGCAGGGCCGGCGCGCCGTAGCGCGAGCCGTCGAGCCGCACGAACGCGTCCTCGGCGCGATCGAGCAGCCCCGCCTTGAGGTAGTCCTGGCCCAGCTCGTAGAGCGCGTGCTCGCGCTGCGCGGCGTCGATGCCGCCGCGCTCGACGAGGTTCAGGTGCACGCGGATCGCGCGGTCGGTCTCGCCGCGGCGGCGGAACAGGTTGCCGAGCGCGAAGTGCAGCTCGATCGTCTCGGGGTCGAGCTTGACGACGTCGATGAACGCGTCGATCGCCTTGTCGGGCTGCTCGTTGAGCAGGAAGTTCAGGCCGCGGAAGTAGGCGTCGGGGAGCTGGCCGCCGGGGCGCGGCGCGTGCCTGAGGTCGACGCGCGCCGCGAACCAGCCCAGTCCGAAGAACAGCGGGATGGCCAGCAGCCACCAGGATTCGAATTCCATCGGCCGGGCCCGACGGTCAGGGACGCGTCAGCGGCTGGGCCGTCGCGGCGGGGCCGGGAACGTCGGGCGAAGGCGGCTGCGCGACGCCGCCCGTGCCGGACTTGGCCGCCACACGCGCCTCGCGGCGCAGGCGGCCGATCTCGCGGCGCTGGCGGAACAGCGTCGGCACCACGCCCAGCACGCCGAGCGCGACGCCGCCGGCGAAGAACACGAGCAGGAAGATCACGAGCGGTGCGCGCCAGACGAGGTCCTGCCCGAACAGGATGTTCAGGCCGAAGAACCTCAGCTCGGCCTTGTCGGTATTCGAGAGTGCGAACCCCAGCGCCGCCAGGAAGAGCAGGAACCGGAAGATCCAGGCGAGGATTCTCACGACTCGCCGATCTTGATCGCGGCGTCGACGCGTTCGCGCAGCTCCTTGCCGGGCTTGAAGTGCGGGACGCGCTTCTCGGGAACCAGCACCCGCTCGCCGGACTTCGGGTTGCGCCCGATGCGCGGCGGCCGGTGCGAGAGCGCGAAGCTGCCGAATCCGCGGATCTCGATGCGATGGCCTTCGGACAGCGTCTTGGCCATCGCGTCGAGGATCGTCTTGACCGCGAACTCGGCGTCCTTCGCGACCAGCTGCGGATAGCGTTCCGCGAGCCGGGCGATCAGCTCCGACTTCGTCATCGTGGGGGAACCGGCGGTGAGCTCTTCGTTTTCCACGGTGCGCGAGCGTCGGAGTCCGTTCGCTTACTGGTCCTTCTGGCTGTCGAGCTTGGCGCGCAGCAGCGCGCCCAGGTTCGTCGTGCCGGTGGCGGCACCGCTCTCGGCCTGCATGCGCTGCAGGGCCTCGGCGGTCTCGACGTTGTCCTTCGCCTTGATCGACAGGCTGATCGAGCGGTTCTTGCGATCGACGTTGATCACCATCGCCTCGACCTGCTGGCCTTCCTTCAGGATGTTGCGGGCATCCTCGACGCGGTCGCGGGAGATCTCCGACGCGCGCAGGTAGCCCTCGATGTCGCCGCCGAGGTCGACGACCGCGCCCCGCGGCTCGACGCTGCGGATGACGCCCTTGACCAGCGCGCCCTTCTCGTGCGTGCCCGCGTAGTTGTTGAACGGGTCGCCCTCGAGCTGCTTGACGCCCAGCGAGATGCGCTCGCGCTCGGTGTCGATGGCCAGCACGACCGCGTCGACCTCGTCGCCCTTCTTGAAGTCGCGCACGGCTTCCTCGCCCGGCTTGTTCCAGGAGAGGTCGGAGAGGTGGACCAGGCCGTCGATGCCGCCGGGCAGGCCGATGAACACGCCGAAGTCGGTGATCGACTTGATCGTGCCGCGGACCTTGTCGCCCTTGCGGTGGTTGTCGGAGAACTCCTCCCACGGATTCGGGCGGCACTGCTTCATGCCGAGCGAGATGCGGCGGCGGTCCTCGTCGATCTCGAGCACCATCACCTCGACCTCGTCGTTGAGCTGGACGATCTTGCCGGGGTTGACGTTCTTGTTCGTCCAGTCCATCTCGGAGACGTGCACCAGGCCCTCGATGCCGGGCTCGATCTCGACGAACGCGCCGTAGTCGGTGATGTTCGTGACCTTGCCGAACATGCGCGTGCCCTGCGGGTAGCGGCGGCTGATGCCGACCCACGGGTCGTCGCCGAGCTGCTTGACGCCCAGCGAGACGCGGTTCTTCTCCTGGTCGAACTTGAGGACCTTGGCGGTGACTTCCTGGCCGACGGCGAGCACCTCGGACGGGTGGCGAACGCGCCGCCACGCCATGTCGGTGATGTGCAGCAGGCCGTCGATGCCGCCGAGGTCGATGAACGCGCCGTAGTCGGTGATGTTCTTGACCGTGCCCTTGACGATCGCGCCTTCCTGCAGCGTCTCGAGCAGCTTGGCGCGCTCCTCGCCCTGCGTGAGCTCGATGACGGCGCGGCGCGACAGCACGACGTTGTTGCGCTTGCGGTCGAGCTTGATGACCTTGAAGTCCATCGTCTTGCCCTCGTAGGGCGTCGTGTCCTTCACGGGGCGCATGTCGATCAGGGATCCGGGCAGGAACGCGCGGATGCCGTTGGTCATGACGGTCAGGCCGCCCTTGACCTTGCCGGTGATCGTGCCCGAGACCATCTCGCCGGAATCCAGCGACTTCTCGAGGTTGATCCACGCCGCCAGCCGCTTGGCGCGATCGCGCGACAGGCGGGTCTCGCCGTAGCCGTTCTCGAGCGAGTCGATCGCCACGGAGACGTAGTCGCCTTCCTTGACGTCGATCTCGCCGCGGTCGTTGTAGAACTCCTCGATGTCGATGTAGCTCTCGGACTTCAGGCCGGCGTTGACCACGACGAAGTTGTGATCGATGCGCAGCACCTCGGCGGTGATGACCTCGCCGGCGCGCATTTCCTGGCGCGACAGGGATTCCTCGAAGAGTGCGGCGAAACTTTCTTCAGCAGCGGGAGCAGCAGCAGTGTTCAATTGAGATATCCAGACTTGATAAACACGCCGGGGGATCGTCGCCGACCTGGCTTGTGCGCGGCGCGCATCGGCCCAGCGGAGTTCATGCCAACGCCCGCCCGTGCCGGGCCGGGAGGCACCGGGCCGCGGGAGAGCCCCTTGCGGCCGCCCCCTGCGCCCGCCTCGCGGACGGGATCAGGCGCCGGCCTCGCGCCGGTACGCGTCCAGCACCGCGGCCACCGTCTCGTCGATGGTCAGCGGCGTGGAATCGAGCACCAGCGCGCCTTCCGCGGGCCTCAACGGCGCGTCCGCGCGCTGGGTGTCGCGCGCGTCGCGAGCCTCGAGGTCCCGCAAAAGGTCGGCAAGGTTAGCAGAAAAGCCCTTTTCTATCAACTGCTTATGGCGGCGCGTCGCGCGCGCGCGCGCGCTCGCCGTCAGGTACACCTTGAGCACCGCGCCGGGGAAGATCACCGTGCCCATGTCGCGGCCGTCGGCGACCAGCCCGGGCGCGCGCGCCGCGGCGCGCTGCAGCCCGACGAGCGCGGCGCGCAGCGGCGGGTGCACCGCGATGCGCGACGCCGCCTCGCCGACCGCCTCGGCACGGATCGCGTCGGTGACGTCGTCGTCGCCGAGCGCGATGCGTCCGCCCTCGAAGCGCGGCGCGAGCCCGGCGGCGAGCGCGGCGAGCCCCGCGCCGTCGTCGAGGTCGCGGCCGGCGCGCAGCGCGGCGAGCGCGGCGATCCGGTACAGCGCGCCGGAGTCCAGGTAGTGCCAGCCCAGTGCCTCGGCGACCCGCTGCGCGATCGTTCCCTTGCCCGACGCGGTCGGGCCGTCGATCGCGATCACGGGCACGGTCTGGACGCCCGAACCGTCGGCCGCGTTCCCGGCGGCGCCCGCCCCGCCCGCGCTCATCGCGCAGCGCCCGCCCGCCGCCCGCCCGCGCTCACGCGTCGGTCTCCTCGACGCGCATGCCGGCGCCGCGCGCCAGCGCCGGGAAGCCGGGGAAGGAGGTCGCGACGTTGACGGTGTCGCGGATCAGCACCTCGCCGCGGGCACGCAGCGCCGCGACCGAGAACGCCATCGCGATGCGGTGGTCGCCGTGCGACTCGATCGTCCCGCCGCCGAACGGCGCGGCCTCGCCGCCGCGGCCCTCGATGACCATGCCGTCGGGCGTGGGCTGCGCCGCCACGCCGAGCGCCGCGAAACCGTCGGCCATCACCGCGATGCGGTCGGACTCCTTGACGCGCAGCTCCTCGGCGCCGGTCACCACCGTGCGGCCCTGCGCGCACGCCGCGGCGACGAAGAGCACCGGGAACTCGTCGATCGCCAGCGGCACGAGCTCGGGCGGCACCGCGATGCCGCGCAGCGGCGCCGCGCGCACGCGGAGGTCGGCGACCGGCTCGCCGCCGACCTCGCGCGGGTTCACGAGCTCGAGGTTCGCGCCCATCAGGCGCAGGATGTCGAGGATGCCGGTGCGCGTGGGGTTCACGCCGACGTGCTCGAGGACGACGTCCGAGCCCGGGGCGATCGACGCGGCGACCATGAAGAACGCCGCCGAGGAGATGTCGGCCGGGACGTCGATGTCGGTGGCGCGCAGCCGCCGGCCGCCCTCGACGCTCACGCGCGCGCCCTCGCGCAGCACCGGGACGCCGAAGCCGGCCAGCATGCGCTCGGTGTGGTCGCGCGTGGGCGCGGGTTCGGTCACCGACGTGCGCCCGTTCGCGTACAGGCCCGCGAGCAGGATCGCGGACTTCACCTGCGCGCTCGCGACCGGCATGTCGTAGTCGATGCCTGTCAGCCCCTGCGA
>Ga0268298_10002650_pt1 | contig 19367 bp, 18 predicted proteins | sample WWTPWeurt_MetaG_FD_194462 | JGI IMG/M metagenome (GOLD analysis project Ga0268298, IMG submission 194462) | Activated sludge microbial communities from WWTP in Nijmegen, Gelderland, Netherland - WWTP Weurt | ecosystem: Engineered > WWTP > Aerobic digester > Activated sludge | place...
GGCCAGAAGGCCTGCGTTTACGTGTTCCTTATGCACTCCTCTAGACATGAATCTCAAATCAAATGAATCTGAATGAATCCTCCAGTCCTTCATTGGATCGGCTGCATCAAATTCGAATCTGGTCTGGGGTAAGAAGGAAAGCTTTCCATCTACCCAGGCGCAATTCTCGCTGTAGCTTGTTTCATTCACACCGCAAGATACATTCAGACCAAATCGTTTTCCGTTTACGAAGCCGCTGACGAAAGCCCAGTTCCACCAGGTCTCCGGCCGCATGTAACCCGCGCTATAGTCTGTGTGACCCAGGCAATTCTCTATATCAAATCGACCGAATTCGCAATCAATGGTTCCCTTCATAGGGACCGCGCCGGTCTTTCGAACATAGACCCAGCCTGTATATCCGGCTCTCGTGCAAATTCGGAGAGGTTCCACGGCTGGAGTTCTGTCAGCAAAGCTAGCATCCACGAGGACTCGCCCATCCTTTCGCACAGATAGCAATCGATCTCCGTTCACAGAGCGAATGGTGATTCCATTCTTGCTGTTGCCGTAGGACACGTCGCATGATTCAGGATTGGTAGAAAAGCGAACCGCACGAGAGAAAGGAGTCCGCCAGGTGTGCCTCAACTCCTTGCCTGTCTTCAGATCATAGATATAGTAGAAAGCGCTCGATAGGTATCTCAAATCGACGACCGTAGCACCAAAGATCAGATCGTTTGAAATCCCGCCCACATAGTGAAATTGCTTGTAGCCAAAATGCCTGGCACGCCGGCCAAGCTTCTTTCCCAGCGGACTCCTCAGATCGTATGCAGCCGGATCCACGACAGTAACTGGCTCTGAAAAAATGCCGGTTCGCACCGCACCGTTAGATATCAAATGATCGCTTGAGCCCATTTATCTGTTTTGCGCCAATGCGCCTGATGTAAAGCCAGATCGAAAAATTACTTGTACTTCTTAAAGACCCGCGAAACGATGCGCCGTGGTCTACAAGATCGGACTGACTGGCGCCATCGGGTCTGGGAAATCAACAGCCGCACGCATCTTCGCAAAACTGGGAGCTACAGTCCTTGACGCAGACGTACTGGCAAAAGAAGCACTGGAGGATCCGGACGTTCAAACAGATCTCAAAGTTCGCTTCCCCGCTGCTTTCGAAAACGGAGCCCTGTCTCACAAAGCACTCGCGGACATTGTGTTCTCCGATCGCTCGAGGCTCGCGAAGCTTACGGAACTGACTCATCCAGTGGTTCGGCGCAAGTTCAAAGAAATCGTTTCATCCATGAAAGAAGGCGTTCTGGTCTATGATGTGCCTCTGCTGTTTGAGGCGGGCCTGGAAGGGGACTTCGACCTCACTGTGGTCATCAGCACCCCGGATGAAATTCGCCACGATCGCCTCAAAAAGCGCGGTTTGACGGAAGAAGACATAAAAAGAAGAGAAGGCCTCCAGCTCAAACCGGCCGAAAAAGAAAACAGGGCAGATGTAGTGCTCACGAATGCGGGAGCACCAGAAGACCTGGAAAACGCAATATTGAAAATTCTGGAAAGCAGCCGGAGGGCTCTGAAATGAAGAAGAGAATATTCTACGTAATCAACCTGGATCGCGGAAGAATCCTGGTACTCTCTGTACTGGTCACCGGATTCATGTTGATCTCGTTTGCAACCGGCTACAGATTCGGCACGGCTACAGAGCCAAAGCGCGATCTGGGAGCGCGCGACGAAGTATTCATGGACCCGGCCAAACAAGGGTTAGACAGATCCATCGCCCCGGCAGACTCCAGCCTCAGCGCGCCTCTGGACACTTCCAAATCCGAAGTTCCCAGATCGGAAAAGAGAAATGAATCTGCGGATGGCACAGCTCCCGATCGCACCTCTGCAGATCGCAATGCATCCCGGCCCGAAAAAGAAACCAAACCTCGCCCAACTCAGGTAACGGAAAATCGCCCTGAAAAACCGGCGCATTCAAACGCAAAAACAGAAAAGCCAGGCCACGCGAAGCGCGAAACAGCCCGTCGCCCGGAAGACAAAAAAGAAAATAAGAACGAAAAAAAGAATTCTGAGAAGCAATCTCGCGTAGCAGATCGGGCCAGAACAGAAAAACCAGCGTCTGTAAAGCCGGCGCGCGAAAGCAAAGAACAGCGCGATCGCCCGGCAAAAAATGATGCGAAGACTCACAACCAGTCGAAGCCAGAAAAAGACAAATCGTCCGCTGTACTTGAGCCGGAACGGAGCATGAGACTCGCAGACACCGCTCCGCAGGCAAATAAAAGGTCTTTTCAGCTGGGTAGCTTCTCTTCTAAAGATGCGGCCGGCCGCATGACAGAGCAGCTCAAGAAGCAGGGTTTTGCGCCCGCCATCGTCCAGTCGAACGGCAAATACATGGTGCGAGTGGGTGGTTCCGGACAGGAAGACCTGGCAACTCTGGAAAAGCAGCTTCGCGCGAAGAACTACAGCCCGATTCGCGTCTCTTCACCCTGAGGGTTTTAGACTTGTCACCAAAAGGCCTTTTGGGCGCTCTTATCCTGTGACCGCACAATTGACGGATGAAGAAAAGTCCATCCGACTGCTGGTAGTAAGCCGGACGATTGATCGCCTGGCTGTCATGTATTCCGATTGGATTTCCCAGAAGGGATTCGACGGCATCCCTGACTTCTTCCGCAACCATCTCTATTCACCTGCAAACAAAGAAGCGCGGGACGCAGCGCTGGATAATCTCTACAACAAGCTCAAGTCAGTCACGGGTCCAGAAATGACCGCCAACATCCATATGCTCATTGAGCTCAATCGCCTCACAGACGATCTGGATCTGGACACGGCCCGGGTTCTCATGGCCACCACTCTTCAGACCACCAGACCGGAAGATCTCACGTTTGATCAACTCTTCCACGCCGTTCGCCAGACCGGCAGAAAGGAAGAGAGAAAGAAACAGGTCCAGATGGTATCAGACGCCCTGACTTTCTTCTTCTCCCTTTCCAAATTGCCTTTGATCAAGCTGGTGATGGCGCCTATCAAAGTAGCGGCATCCCTGGTGGGCGCCATGGATCTGATTTCTACAATGGAAGCGGGCTACGCACTTTCCCGTAACATAAAAGACATGACCCCGTTCGTAGAAGCATTTGTGAAACGCGAAGTGGAATTCATCGATTCCGACTATACAGCCCATTCGCTGATACAAAAGTAATAGTCTGGGCTCACTGCCCTCTCAGAACATAGACTATGACGCAAACGCCTTACTTCAACCGCGAGATATCCTGGCTTCAATTCAACTTCCGCGTGCTGGAAGAAGCGTCCCGCGATGACAATCCTCTCCTGGAAAGACTGAAGTTCCTGGCCATCTCAGAATCCAATCTAAACGAGTTCTTCATGGTGCGAGTGGCAGGCCTCAAGCAGGTCGTTGCCAGTGCGGTCAACGAAATCCAGATGGATGGCAAGACCGCGCAAGAAACTCTCACAGAGATTCATCGCCAGGTGTCCGTGATGGTTCGCCTGCAGTATCAATACATGGGCGATATATTCGCAGGTCTCAAGCCATCTGGAATTGAATTCGTAGAAGACTTTCGCTCATTTACAGAAGCAGACAAAGAATTTGCGCGCCAGTTTTTCGAAAACAATGTGTTTCGTATTCTCACTCCTCTTGCGATCGATCCTTCGCATCCGTTTCCACTGATTGGAAATAACAAACTCAACATGGCAGTCTGCCTGAAGAGGCCAGGATTTGAGCAGGATTTCTTTGCCATCGTAGAAGTGCCCACAGTCATCAAAAGATTTCCTGAACTTCCTCCAGGGGACGGAGGCGTGCGCCGATTCACTGCACTGGAAGAAATCATCAAACTCCACGCTCCAGACTTCTTTCCTGGGACTCAAGTTACAAGCATTCAGGGTTTTACCATCACTAGAAACTCAGACATAGCGATCGATGAAGTGGCCAGCGACAATCTACTGTCCACAATTGAAGATGAACTCAAGCAGAGAAGATGGGGAGAAGCAGTCCGATTGTCTACGCGCATTGGAATGCCTCATCACGTGCGGGAATTTTTGCGCACGAAGCTGGATCTTTCGCCGGAAGAATGTTTCGAAAGGCCTGGACTACTCAATCTTCAGGATCTTTTCGAAATCGCAAATGCTCTCCAGGATCGTGCAGATCTGGCAAACAATCCGTTCATTCCGCGCAACCCCGTGCAGCAAAAGAAGATGAGTCACATCTTCCAGACCATTCGCAGAAAAGACATTCTACTCCATCACCCGTACGATTCATTTCAACCGGTTCTCGATTTGCTCGATTTTGCGGCCATGGATCCAAAGACTCTGGCCATCAAGCAGACATTGTATCGCACGGGTGGAGACAGTCCACTCATTGAAAGCCTCATCCAGGCAGCAGAGAACGGCAAACAAGTTACTGTTCTCATGGAACTCAAAGCACGATTCGACGAAGAAAGAAACATCGTGCGTGCGCGCGAAATGGAACAGCATGGCGTCCATGTGGTCTACGGACTCGTAGGTCTCAAGATTCACGGAAAAATGCTGCAAATCATTCGCAGAGAAGATGACGGAGTAAAAGCGTACTGCCATCTTTCTACTGGCAATTACAACCCGAACACTGCCAGAGGTTATACAGACCTGGCACTGATGACTGCGGATCGCGAAATCAACAACGACGTAACCAACCTCTTTCACGCGCTGACCGGTTACGCGTCCATGCCAAAGTTTTCAAGAATAGCGGCCGCCCCCATCAACCTGCGCGAAACGCTTCTATCTCTGATCCAGCAAGAAATCGAAAACGCTGAAAAGGGAATGGCATCGCGCATTCGCCTGAAGATGAACGCGCTTGTAGATCCTGACATGATCGCACTTCTCTATCGTGCTGCAAGAGCAGGAGTTCGCATTGAACTGAACATCAGGGGCATTTGTTGCCTTGTTCCCAATGCGGAGGGAACAGAAGATAGAATCAGAGTGATCTCCATTGTTGGACGTTTTCTTGAGCATTCGCGAATCTTTCATTTTGAAAATGGCGGAGATCCGCGCGTCTTCCTTGCGTCTGCAGACTGGATGCCGCGCAATCTGAATCGCCGCGTGGAAGTGATGTTTCCGATTCTGGATCCAGATCACAAACATACGATCCTGGAAATCCTGGATATCATCTTCAAAGATGATCACAACGCCAGACTACTTGGACCGGATGGCACATGGAAGAGACTCAGGCCAGAAGGTGGCGGAGAAGGTTTCTCTTCGCAAAGGTACTTTCGCGACCAGGCAAGAAAGAATTTTGAGCAAAAGGAAAAGGAACGCGAGAGCCAGATTGTTTTTCAGCCAGCAGGAAGCCCGAACACGCCCGTTCTTTCCAGGCTCATTCCAGTGGATCACGAAGCAGGGGAAAGAGCATCCCAGAGCGATTCAGGGAACTGAACACGAGGGGCGCGGAGCAGGGCGAAGGCGCGCCTTACGGCGCGCTGATGAATGCAGTGTAGCCGTCAGATGACAGCCTGGTTTTGAGTTGTTCTGCCTGGTTTTTATCCGCGAACTCCCCTACCTTCACAACGTAGCTTGTGCCTCTCTGAAAAATATTCACCGGCTGGTTGTAGCTGGTAAGATATTTACCAAGCTTGTCTGCATTGTCATACTCTGAAAAGAGTCCAACCTGCACTGAATACTTACCAAGCGCTTTTTCTTCGCGGATGTTCGCAGGTGCCTGAACCTTAGGGCGCGTTACAACCTGTGGTTTGACGCTTTCCGGTCCGTTTCCTTGCGCATGATCTGCATCATTGAATGCGGCAGACGTAACGCCTGGACCTTTCTCAGTCATGGCTCCACGACGCACCACTCGAATCGAAACAGTGGTCAGTCCTTTCTCTTTGTAACCGAGCATTTCTGCACCATATTCGCTAAGATCCACAATGCGCCCTTTTACGAAAGGTCCGCGATCGTTTACAGTCACGAGTGCTTCGCGATTGTTTTCAGTGTTCTTTACAAGAATGACTGTGCCCAGAGGCAAAGTGCGATGAGCGGCGGTGAGCTTGCGCGAATCAAATGGTTCACCACTTGCCGTTGCTTTGCCGTCAAAGTCACGACCATACCAGGATGCAGTTCCTGACTCTTCTCCAGTAGAATTGTCTGCCACAACCGGTGGATTCTCTGCTTGATTGTTGAAGTAACTAGCTTCTTCATCCTTAGCCTTGTCGTCATACCCTGGCGCAGAACGATCACTTACCTTCTCAGGTGTTTTTTCCGGAGTCTTCTCTGGTGCCACAGCAGTATTGTGCGGATCGTTTCCAGCTACAGGTGGTTCTGTCTTGCATGCAGGCATTTGCGAGGATGCATCCCGTTTGGTTGCAGGCTCGAAATAATTGCCCTCTTCTTTCTGGCCTTCGCGACCGTACAGATTTCCTGTTCCGGTATGAATGGTCATTGTGGCGCAATTCAATACTGGAAGCGTCAGTGCAATTAGTAGGGTAAGACGGATCATGGTTCTCTCCACACAGGGACTCATTTCCAGTATCGACCGACTCGCAGACCACAAAGAAGATTTCTTGCGTCCAAAACCAAAATCGCGAGCCTGCCAGGCTGCCATGAGATGCGAGAAATGCCACCTCCTCCCGTCTAATTGCATCTGCGCGCAGATTCCCTCTATTCGCACTCGAATGCGGCTCACCTTGATCCTGCATGCCCTGGAAGCCAGACGTTCCACGAACACGGGGCATCTGGCAGCACTGGCACTTTCCAATTCGCGCGTAGAAATTCATGGCCGCGCAGGCCAGGCAATCAATGATTCTTTTGAGGTCACTGCCGGAATGAAGCCTCTGTTTCTTTTTCCGGATGGATCAGAAGAATTGCGGCCTGAAATGGCGAATGACGGAGATGTGGAGCTCATTGTTCCAGATGCAAGCTGGGCTCAGGCAGTTCGAATGAGCAGACGCATTCACGGACTCTCTGGAGTGCCACACGTACGACTTCCGCGAGTCACCCCCAGAAAGATTTTGAGAAAGTCTCTGGAGGGACGCATTTCCACGTTTGAAGCGATTTCACATGCAGTTCAAATTCTAGAGGGCGAAGAAGCAGGCGCATCCATGCTCACTCTATTTGACGCATACGCGTCCGCTCTGCTCAGGGAGCGCGGAAGAAGAAGCAGATTCGACTGACTATTCTCCCTCAACCATTCTGGCCACTGCCTTCACCCAGGTTTCATCCGAGTTCAGGCACGGGATATACACAAACGATTCTCCACCCGCGCGCAAGAAATCTTCTTTTGCGCGAATTTGAATTTCTTCCAGAGTCTCAAGACAATCAGAAACAAACGAAGGACAAATCACCGCCAGATGTTTGACTCCGCGCGCTGGAAGCGTCTGGATCAATTCATCTGTGTAGGGTCGAACCCACGGAGTTCTTCCGAGGCGAGATTGAAAACCAATGCTGTAGTCTTCCTGCTTCAGCTGCAGCCTGGACACGAGTCCCTTCGTCGTGCTAAAACATTGAGCGCGATAGCACAGTGCCATGCGATCTCCAGGAGAGTGACAACAATCTCCGAAGGAACAATGCTCTTGATCTGCGTGGCTTAAACCTGAACGGACAGAACGATCAATTTGTCTTTCTGGCACTCCGTGGTAGCTGAATAGAACATGGGCTCCCTTCGCACTGGCCAGAAAGGGACGAGCCAGGTGTGCCGTTGCATCCAGAAATCCATCATGATCAAAAAAGGGCCCGAGCATTTCTACTTCTAAAGGATCGTTCATGGAGGCGGCACATTCGTATACGCGCGCGGATGTGGAAGCAGTAGAAGCGGCCGCGTACTGCGGATAGAGAGGAAGCACTTTGATCTTACGTACGCCTTCCTTCGCGAATTCTTTCATGACATCCGGAATGGAAGGGCTACCGTATCGCATGGCGAACTTCACGCTTACGCGGGGCAAATGACGCGCAAGAGCAAGAGACAGGTCGCGAGTGTGAATCAAAAGAGGAGAACCTTCGTTCGTCCAGATCTTCCTGTAAGCCTCCGCAGAACGAGCGGGCCTGAGGGGCAGTATGATGAAGTTTAATAGAAAGAATCGCAACAGTCCAGGGATGTCTATGACTCTGGGATCGCTTAAAAACTCGCGCAGATACCGACGAACATGGTGCGTGGAGGGGCTATCCGGAGTGCCGAGATTGATAATCAGAATGCCAGTTCTGTCTGAGGTTCGGGCCATAGTCTTACCTTAATTTGATTGGCCGCCAAAATTCAAAATCAAAAAGTGGGTCTATGTCTGACGAATTGCTGAAACAAATTGAAACCAAAACAAGCGACCTTCTAAAACAGGTAACGGAAACTCTCGCAAAGAGATCCGAAGAAAAAGGTCAGGTATCCGTCTCTAAGATGGATGAGAACCAGCTGGTTCACTACAATCTCTCCTACTCGACTGCTGAAAAAAGAATCTCCGATCATTTCACGAAATACGCCTTCGCGAAAGAGAATGGAACGGGCGAACTGGAGCAGGATATGGCACGCCTCTTCGCAGGAGAAGCGGCTCATCGCCTCAGATCAGAACTTGCCAGCCGCAAAGACGAATACGGCGCAAGCGATGCACTTCTCAACGATCTGTTTAGCCCGGACATGAACAAGAAGATTCAGGAACTCACTTCACGCGATCGATACAACAAAGTGGGAGACGCAGCTCTCACGGGATCCTTCGGAGCACTGGCCACGGAAGATCTCAAAGACATTCGCGACACATACAAGAAGATCGCAGAACAGGTCGTGATGCCTCATGCAGAACATGTTCATCGCAATGACGATTTCGTGCCGGACGATATTCTGCAAAGCCTCCTGGACAATGGAGCGTTTGGTCTGTCTATTCCAGAGGAATACGGCGGATATCAGGACACATTTGGCAATACAGGCATGATGATTGTTACAGAAGAGCTTTCGCGCGCCGGACTTTCCATCGCAGGCAGCTTGATCACTCGCCCTGAAATCTTAAGCAAGGCGATTCTGAAAGGCGGAACACCCGAGCAGAAAACAAAGTGGCTGGGAGCTCTCGCCACTGGAGAAAAGATGTGCGCGGTTGCAGCTACCGAACCGGACTACGGATCTGACGTAGCTGGATTCAAAGTAACTGCAGATCCGGTGGAAGGCGGCTGGGTGCTCAACGGTGTGAAAACATGGTGCACGTTTGCAGGATACGCAGACTCTCTCATGGTTCTTGCTCGCACTGAAAAGGATCCGGGCCTCAAACACAAAGGTCTTTCCATTCTTATTGCAGAAAAGCCTCGCGACAAAGGTCATAAGTTCGATTTCGCACAGCCCTCAGGCGGAAAGTGTACAGGATCTGCTATCCCAACGATTGGTTATCGCGGGATGCACAGCTTCGAAGTGAACTTTGACAATTACTTCGTTCCTGCAGAAAACCTGATCGGTGGAGAAGCAGGACGAGGCAAAGGATTCTATCTTCAAATGGAAGGTTTCGCAGGTGGCCGCGTGCAAACTGCAGCGCGCGCGAACGGAGTCATGCAGGCATCCCTGGAAGCAGCTGTTCGCTACGCGAATGATCGCAAAGTATTTTCAAAGCCAATCGCAGACTACCAGCTCACTAAGTGGAAGATCGCGCGCATGGCCATGATCGTTCAGGCTTCTCGCCAGTATTCCTACGAAGTGGCTCGCCTCATGGACAACCACCAGGGACTCATGGAAGCATCTCTCGTGAAGTTCTATGCATCTCGCATCGCGGAATGGGTGGCACGCGAAGCCATGCAAATCCATGGCGGGATGGGCTACGCGGAAGAATACGCAGTATCGCGCTACTTCGTAGACGCTCGCGTGTTCTCCATCTTTGAAGGCGCAGAGGAAGTGATGGCACTGCGAGTCTGCGCGAGAGATCTACTGGCCCAGGCTCTGGGGCAGAGCTGAGGTAAGGAATTGGCAAAAAAGGCTGGATCGATTTGAACCAGCCTTCTATTTTTGCGAAAGGAGGAACCCATGGACGTTCGATCTAAACCAGAAATCGGCATGAAAAACCCGGAAATGTTTCGGGACCTCAAGGCACGTAAGCTGGAGAACCCGGCGGCACTGCCTACCACACCTGACTCAGAAAGACAGATGGTGACGGATGAAAAGATCGCAAAATCCGTGCTCGTAAGCCAGTCCAAAGACGTATTCAAAGTGACCGGCACTCAAATAGACAAGATCGCCTAACTCTTCTTTCAAAATCATGGCACAAAAAAACCGGCCCTGAAAGCCGGTTTCATTTCATCATCCGTAGATGATCTCATCATTCGTTGTAGAAAAGTTCGATTAGATTTCCGTCTGGATCTGCGATCAGAACCGCTTCCCCGCCCTCAATCATCACAGGACCCTTGAGAATCTCGACCTTTTTTACTTCGAGTTCTTTGAGCGCATCTGTAAAGTCGTCTACGTCCAGGATGAAAGAAAGGGATGCCTCACCAGGATTCTGAACCGGGGATTTATATCCCTCAATGTGGTTGAGGCGCACAGTGATCGGGTCAAGCCGGATCAAGATATAACGGCTGGATTCTTCGAGGAGCTCGAAATCAAGCAAGTCCCGGTAAAAATCGAGGGATTTCTTTAGATCCGAAGATCCAATAGAAATATGGTGAAGTCCTTCGAGGAGAATCATGCTATACCCCGCATCCAGTCAGAATTGAACCAGGCTCAGGGCGATCAACGATTTTCCGGAAAGTTGCTATCAAGATTTTCAACCGACCGTCGAATGATTCAATGATGCTTCGACTGCTGCTTGCGCTTGCTCTTTTTCCGGGTCTTGCGGCTGCCGGCCCGGTCCGTTTCGAATTCAAATTAGAAAAAGACGACGTTCTGGCTGTGGACAAATACCAGGACATTCGCATTCAAGAGAATGGCGAACAGAAAAGCAGAGAAGAAAAGAATCGAATCGTGCTGAAAGTCTCTGATAGCACTCCTTCGGGCGCTGTGATGGAGGGCCTCTTTCACACCTATACCAGGTCGCCTCGCCTTGTGGGCGAATACAGAAGGGACCGGGATTTCAATTCCAGATTCATTTTTCAAAAGAATGGCGAAAACGTTGTCAGCGACGATTACGTAATGCCCAATCTTCGCGGGCTGCCCACGTTTCCTGACAAAGAACTCTCCGCCGGTGACAAATGGCAAGCACCTGGACTCGAGACGATGGACTTCGGTAGCACGAAAATCAAGATTCCATTGAACGTAGCCTACCAATTCACAGGGGTGACTCACTTGCCAGAGGATTCAAAACTCTCGCAGGATGCGCCTGAAATCCAGTATGTCTATACGTTTCACAAAGCCATCAGCGATCCGCGCGTTCCTTTTAAGATGATTGTTGGTCATTCTGCGGACAGACTGTGGTTTGATACTAACGCAGGCGTACCCATATTTGACACAAACAGACTCACGTATACGTTTTACATGCGCGACGGCCAGATCCTTCGCATGGCTTACAGAATTGATTCATGGTGGAAGAAAACCAGAAGAGCAAGACCAGAAGATAGACAGGAGATTGTAACAGACGTCAACAGGCAGATCGCGGAAAACCCAAACGTTACGGTTCATCAAACCGATGAAGGCGTGGTTCTAAACCTCAATGCAATTCTATTTGATGTAGACTCTGCGAATCTATCTGAACAGGCACGCGGAGATCTCGACCGGGTAGCGGAAATCCTGCGCAAATATCCGGATCGCGAAATCAGAGTCTCAGGCCACACGGATTCCACAGGCGGAGCCGCGCACAACGTGAAACTTTCTGAAGATCGTGCTAGATCCGTTGTGCAAAATCTGGGAAAGAGAACCGGTATTGATAGTAAGAGATTCTCTTACAGAGGATACGGATCCACGAAACCCGCCGCAGACAACTCCACTGCAGATGGGCGAGCAAAGAACAGAAGAGTGGAAATCCTGATCGTTACAGACTGAGCGCGAACCATCACTCAGAAATGGGAGTCGACTCCAGAAGGGATACGGCCTGCTCAGCCAGTAGATTCGGGAATATAGAGACCGGGCCCGCCGCATTGAAATAAGCATTCCTCAGCACGCGGAGTTTGTACCGCTCGCAAAAGTCGTCAAAATCTTCCACAGAGAAATAGTGAATGTTGGGGCTTGTATACCACGCATGGGGCAAAGCACGCGTAATGGGAGAACGTCCGCTGAACATAATCTGAAGCCGTATATGAAAGTATGCGAAATTGGTGTATGCGATGATGACTGTCTTTCCGACGCGATATGCTTCGCGCAACAGCTCCAGTGGAGTGCCGATTTCCTGAAATGTGCCCAACAACAAAACGCAATCGAAAGATTGCACGCCATACTGATCGAGCCCGTCCATGATATCGCCCTGGTGGACCACCAGTCCTTTCTCAATGCACTGCGCAACGAGCTCAGGCTCTTTCTCTACGCCCACTCCCTGCACTTTCTTTGCTTTCACAAGGCGCGCGAGAAAGCTACCGTCGCCGGTGCCAAGATCCAGCACCCGCGAACCTTCTGGAATCCACTGGATTACCTGATCGTACAGGTACTCGTTCATTGGGACAGAGTTTTTAGACGAGAGCCTGGCGGGAAACCGAATCGTACTCTGTGTTTAGAAAATTTTGCAGGACTCGCGTAAAGTCCGGATTCTGAATGAGAAACGAATCGTGTCCGTACGGCGTTTCCAGATTCGTATAAGTTACCACTGCATTGGATCTGTTGAGTGCTCGCACCATCTCTCTCGATTGAGACGGTGGATAGAGCCAGTCTGACTCAAACGAAATCACTAGAAACCTTGCCTTCAAATCGCGTAGAAGCTCTTCCGGTGCTCTGCCTTCAAGCAGATCAAAATTGTCCAGGGCTTTTGTGATGTAGAGATACGCATTCGGATCAAACCGTCGCACAAAACTCTCTCCCTGATGCTGGAGGTAGCTCTCCACAGAGTACTGCGGGAACATATCTTCATTCGAGGCGGCCTTCTGCAGCTTTCGTCCAAACTTCTGGTGCATGGAAAACTCGGACAAGTATGTTACGTGTCCTACCATGCGCGCGACGGCCAGACCATGCTCCGGGCGTGCCTTTCCATAGTAAGCACCGCCTCTCCAATTAGGATCGGAGGTGATCGCCTGACGTCCAACTTCATTGAATGCAATCTGCATCGCAGAGTGCGCCATACAGCTTGCGATCGGAATGCAGCATCGCACACGCTCTGTGTATTCTGTAGCCCAGACGAGCGCCTGCATGCCACCCATGCTTCCGCCTGTAACAGCAAACAGCTTATCCACTCCCAGATGATCGAGAAGCTTCACCTGCGCTGCTGCCATGTCGCGAATCGTCACAGGTGGGAAAGACATTCCGTACGGTTGCCCTGTTTGCGGATCTATGCTTCCCGGTCCGGTGGAACCGTTGCAGCCACCGATGACGTTCGAACAGATTACGAAGAAATGATTTGTGTCGATTGTCTTGCCCGGACCAACGTGAAAGTCCCACCAGCCAGGTTTACCGGACTCCATCATGCCTGCGACCTGTGCGTTCCCGCTGAGCGCATGACAGATCAGGATCGCGTTGTCTTTCGCGGGCGAAAGTTTACCAATCGTTAAATAGGACAGTTCTATGTACGGAAACGTGTAACCCGACTGCGTTGTGATCCCGGGCAATCGAACTACAGTCGGGTCGAGTCTGCCAAGCGGCGACAGGTAGTCACGCCGCCCGGAATCTTGAAGATCTTCGCTCTGCAATTAGATCTTGTCCAGAGCCTGCTTGAGATCCGCTTCTATGTCTTCGGAGCCTTCTATTCCGACTGACAACCGAACGAAATCGTCAGACACACCAGTGGCTACCTGTTCCGCCGCCGTCAGCTGCGAATGAGTGGTGGTGGCAGGGTGAATGGCAAGACTCTTTGCGTCTCCCACGTTTGCCAGATGTGAGAAAAGCTTCAGATTATTTATGAATTTTTTTCCTGCCTCTTTTCCCCCCTTGATTCCAAATCCAAGAATGGCTCCAAAGAGACCTCTGTAGAAATACTTCTTCGCCAGATTGTAGGAAGGATGATCCGGAAGTCCAGGATAGTTAACCCAGGATACTTTTGGATGTGACTTGAGGAATTGAGCCACTTTCATCGCATTCTGGCTGTGTCTTTCCATACGAAGATGCAGAGTTTCGAGCCCCTGGAGGAACATCCAGGCATTGAAAGGAGACATGGCCGCTCCTATGTCGCGCAAACCTTGCACTCTTGCCTTGAGAATGTAGGCAATGTTGACTCCGCCGAATGGTTCGAACTTACCAAACACATCCCAGAATTTCAGACCGTGATAGGATTCATCCGCCTCTGTGAACATTTTGTGACGACCCTGGTTCCGCGCGAACTTACCGGAATCGACGATGATCCCGCCAATGGAAGTACCGTGGCCACCGATGAATTTTGTAGTGGAATGAACTACAATGTCCGCTCCATGATCGAACGGACGCAGAAGGAACGGGGAAGCCAGAGTATTGTCAATGAAGAGAGGCAGACCTTCCGCATGTGCGATTTTGCTCACAGCTTCAAAATCAAGCACATCCAGTTTCGGATTTCCAAGCGTTTCCGCGAAAATCAAACGGGTCTTCGCAGTGATTGCTTTTTTGAAATCCTCCGGTTTAGACGGATCTACAAACTTCACCTGAATGCCCATTTTTGGTAAAGTATAGTGAAACAGATTGTATGTACCACCATACAAACTGGAACTGGAAATGATTTCATCTCCTGCTTCCGCTGCATTCAAGATGGCCAGGGTTTCAGCAGACTGTCCGGATGCAGTAGCAAGAGCGCCGACTCCACCTTCGAGTGCCGCGATGCGCTTTTCGAGCACATCTGTTGTTGGATTCATGATGCGAGTGTATATGTTTCCAAACTCCTGCAGACCGAACAATCGAGCCGCGTGATCTGCGTCGTCGAAGACATACGAAGTGGTCTGGTAGAGCGGAACTGCCCTTGATTTTGTGACTGGATCAGGCACCTGGCCTGCGTGCAATGCGATGGTTTCTAGTTGATTCATACTCATATGGTAACCCTCAATTCCTTGTTGCGCGACTCGTGTAAACCCTTTCTCAAGAACCCCCGGGTCGATGCGCGATCGCCCAGTCTCCGAAAGGCCTGCGCTCCAATCCGGGAGGGTGAAAGGACGCAGGTACGACAGGCAAGAATTCCCCTGTCAGTATCTCCAGGTCCCTGTCCGTAAGAGATCGAATGAATTGTTCGTGATCCTCCCTCAATGGCCCGCGCAAGAGCGCGAGAGGCATTTCAGGTGCGCCCGCCAGCTGAAAGAGAGATCCTTCGCTCACAACACACACGGAAGTTACCCAGCGCCTCCCTTGCGTCTGCTGGTGCAGACTGGTCCTTCTCACAAACTGTAAGAGCTCCTGTGCCAGGCCAAAGGCTTCCGACATCGACTTCAGACGAAACCGCAGGGCATCTCCATCCCACTGCGCCTGCGCGCGAAGCCTCTCTCCGAGAGAAACCAGTCTGCCTGTAAACCCATCCCATTCTGCATCAAAGGCAGATCGATGCGCGTCCGGGCCAAAAGAGCTAGCCGCATCTACAACGTCATACATGTACAGGGAAACGAGTGCCGCAGTGGATTCCCTGGATGGAATGCTTCCTACTCGAAGAAAGCTCGTCGCGTCCTCAGTTCCTACGGATCGAGCCACAAATAAAGTGGTTCTCTCCTCTACTTTACGCGCGTGGCGAAGAGCGGCGCGTGCTGTAGCGCGACTTCTGCGAACTCTTGCTGCGAATACGAATCCTGCTCTGGCTGCAATGATGGCGAGCGCAGACAGGGAAACTGCGATGTACAGATGAGAAAAATCAAAGTAGGGAAATTCAGGAAAAGACCTGGCCACCGTAAAAAGTACAATGCCCACGGCAAATAACGCCACGAGAGAAACCGCGCGCTTGATCGAAAAAGCCGCCAGAAGAGCCGAGCACAAAATCAACCTCATGGCGCCGGCCATGGGCAAAGTCGAACTTCCGGCAAAACAGACAACCGTCAGAGGCAAACCCACCGCTCGAATCAGAAACTCCGCTTTCTTTCTTTGCGCCGGATGAATCTGCTCTCTGAGCAGCAGCGCAGACACAGCCGCAGAAAGAGCAGTTTCGAACAAAGATCCTATCAATACGAACATACTGAGCGGATACAATGGAAACAGAAGAGGCAATGGAAGTAGAAAAGCTAGAATGGAAATGGCTTCCGGTAGCCGGCGCGATCTCTTCAGCACGCGAACCTACTTTCGCACTGTTCCGATGAAAACATTGTTTCCACCAGACTGTCTGAGCAAATCCAGAAGTTCTACTACTTCGCCATGATGTGATTTCATATCAGCGTTGAGCAAGATTTCTCCGGACTCTCCTTTGAGTAGTTCCTTGACTTTTTCCTGAACCTTCTCGCGAGCCACTACTTCGTTGTTCACAAATATCTTTCCGGACGCATCCAGCCCAACAGTGATTTTAGTATCCGATCTTTTCGTGGCCTGAGTGGAGCCAGGCAATTTGATGTTCATCGCAGTGTTCAGAAGCCCGGGCGCCGAAATCATAAACACGATGAGCAAAACCAGAACCACATCCGTGAATGGAACAATGTTGATCCCGGAAAAAAGTTGCGTCTTATTCGCGCGGTAATGAACCACTACTTACTCCTCTCAAGTAAGGTGCGAAGGCGAGAGGCAGCAATCTCAAGCTGAGTCACAAGATCATCCGCAGAGCGGCGAAACAGATTGAAGGAAATCGTGGCCGGAATAGCAACAAAGAGACCGGCTGCAGTGGCAACGAGTGATTCGGCAATGCCCGCATTCAAGCCCGACATAGCAGCATCTGCCGCGGGGCCACTTCCCAGGCTTGCGAAAGCGCGGATGATTCCAAATACAGTTCCGAGAAGTCCAATGTACGGACTGACTGTTCCTAGAGTAGCAAGAACCCCGAGGTATCTTTCAATCGAGGGAAGGTTTTCTGCGATCGCACGACTCTTGACTTCCTCGAAAAGAGATCCACCTGCATAAGGATAACAATCATACAGGACAGAAGTAACCGGAGAATTCACCATCTTGTAACTGTCTCGCGGAAGAACGGTAGATCCTTCCTGAGCGCGCAACTGTTCGAGAACGGCAGCAGTCTCTCTTGCGCGTGCGCGAAAATAGGCAGAACGTTCAATGATCAGGATGCAAGTTGCAATAAAACAAATGAGTAAGACGAATAAGGTAGGTCCACCAGCACGAATCAAGTCAGACCATTGCAGTGAGAACATATACGCGAATTCTAGATCATGCCTGCGTGTGGAAATTCATTTTTTTGCAGCTTGAAGCGCACTCAGCTCGTTTGCAATGATGGATCTCACCTGGCTTTCACAGGTTCCGCACCCGGTGGAACAATCTGTTTCTTCTTGAACGGCCTCAAACGTGTGGTGCCCGTTTCTAACCGATTCTCTGATTTCTGTTTCCGTGACTGACCTGCAGACGCAAACCTTCCGCGGCCGCATCATTGCATACACTGCTGACAAATCGTCCATTTAAACAAAAAAAGCGCCCCGGGGGGCGCTTTTCGAGAAGTTTTTTGGGAGCCGACGAATCAGCTCCCGTGAAAATTCTGATCTTAGAACAGTGGTTCCTGATAGTTCAGGTCTGATCTTGGGATCTTCTTCACGCCTTCTGGTGAATGCACGACGATGGAATTCTCAGTCTGAGCAATCACAGCGCCGCGAATCTGGTCACCATTCTTGAGGACAACAAGCTCAAGCTTGTTGTAACGCTGCTGGATCTCTTTTTCAGAGTTCAGCTTCACGCTTCCCGCATCTTCCATGATCTGGTTGAGTACGGTTTCCTGAGCAACTTCACGCCTGGATGTGATTTCTTTTGCAGCTTCGCTTTCCTGGCCTTTTACAGCTTTTTCCATGATAGATGGATCCACTGTTACCAGAGTGCGAGCTTCAATGATCTCACGTGTGCTTACTTCTACTTTCTGCGATTCAACTGGCTTTGCGGTGCTTGTAGCAGCCACAACGTCTGTGAGTTTTGCAGGAGCTGGAGATGCTGAATCAAGAACTTGATTCGCGTTCATCAGCTGCTTTTCGAGGTTCGCATCAAGCGTTCCTTGAGTCTTGTCTTCCAGAACAATTTCTTTCTTGCTCAGGTCAGACAGTTTCTGGAGATTCGGGTCAGCTTTGATTTGCGCATCGCTGAACTTGTCCAGAGAAGCTACGCGAGGAGCCATGGCCACTTTACCGTCGATTACTCGAACGGAAGAACGGCTGTCTTCGCCTACTTCAACTGAGAAAGTTGTTCCGCGCACACCAGCGATCGCGGTCGGTGTTACAACGGAGAAGTTTTCTCCCTGTCCTGCTTTCTTTACAGAAGCAAGCAAACCGCCATGCTGCATGTTCAGCTTAGTTTCGCCGCTCGCGTTGAGAGCGGAGATTGTGATTCTCGTCATTTCGCGTACGCGCACTGCGCTTCCGCTTCTTGTCTGGAGGTCCACAGTTCCCGATTCGGTACGAATAACGTCATTCTGACGAACAACCATTCCTACCTTGGCCGGAACTTCGGACTTTCCTTCGGGCAGAATAAATGCGCTTCCGGTGGTATACACAACCATCATGGAAGTGTTGGCCGCCTCAGACGCCTTCTGCCCGCAGTTAACTGCCAGCGTTGCCGCAGATGCGATCAGCGCGATGGCTAGAAACTTGATTCGGGTCTTCATTGTTGGGTCTCCTTTTACCGGACATACCGGCGTTTTAACTATAATACTGTTCATGGTTCCTCCGCGAAACTCTGGTCTTCAATTTCCGATGATTGCACTACATGCATTCCCGTAGAAGTATGGATGACCACCCTGGATCCGACTTGCTGCGCAATCACACCGCGGATGACTCTCCCGTCTCTTAGACGTATGATCTCGATCTTTTGGTACAATGCTTTCAATTCTTTTTCAGACTTCGCAGACTTGAGAGAATCTGCAGCTGCAATGATTTCAGGATCCGCATTTGGATTTGTTTCCATTTCCTGAATTTGCTGCGCATAGTCAGTGGAATCCTCTGTCAGTTCCGACACACCTGACTTGGTGACTTCCACTCCTTTCCCTGGAGAAAGAACGGTCTCGGATTCTCCACGCTTCACAACTACAGCGCCGTCATAAAGTCTGACCTGAGAACCAGAATCGTTTACAGCCACAGAGAACCTGGTGCCGCGCACGCCCGCAATGGCGACCGGTGTGCGCACTTCGAAGGACTCCTGTTTGCTCAATCGTTTCACTGAGCTCAGTAGAGTTCCCTGCGCTACATCCAATCCGACGTTACGCTGGCCTTCCGATGTCTTCTTGAGTTCAAGAAGGGTTACAGAACTATTTTCAAGAATGCGAACTGAATGACCTGCGAGTGCAATTTCTACTCTCGCATCTTTACCTGTCGTGATGCGATCC
>Ga0268298_10002651_pt1 | contig 19364 bp, 17 predicted proteins | sample WWTPWeurt_MetaG_FD_194462 | JGI IMG/M metagenome (GOLD analysis project Ga0268298, IMG submission 194462) | Activated sludge microbial communities from WWTP in Nijmegen, Gelderland, Netherland - WWTP Weurt | ecosystem: Engineered > WWTP > Aerobic digester > Activated sludge | place...
CGGAACTGTCACAGGTCTCACAACGGCCGCCAGTATCTGGTGTGTTTCTGCGATCGGACTGTGCGCCGGCGCCGGGCTCTACAGACTCGCCATGGCTGCCACTCTTGGCATCCTGTTTACGCTGGAGTTTTTCACGTTCTTTGAGCGCAGAATTCGCACCACACGCTTTCGCTACATGCGCCTCGAAGTAACCATTAAGAAAGAAGCCCGTGTGCAGGAAGTGCGTCGCGTTTTAAGAAATCTAAAAATCCAATTCTCAAACGAAGAAACGCGCAACATACTCGGCGAAACTCACTATATAGCAACATTGTATTACAAAGGCGAACTGGAAAAAATGATCGAGGATGAACTGATGCTTGTGTCCGGTGTGCGCGATGTGAATTTTCTCGGAGAAGGAATGGACACTTAGTCCTCTCTGGCCTTTGCGAAACGACATGCCCTTGCCCAACCGGCGCGAGACGCGGTCGTCCATGTCCGACTCGCGCCGGGGCTCTGGCATCCTGCCTCCGCAATTGGGCAAGACATGCCGGTTCGTACGCTGAGAGGCTAAGTGTCGGCAAGGTTCTGAGCCTTTCGTGCCGCATATCAACGTAAAAGTACTCGCAGCATTTCGTTTGCGACGAACTGGTTGCCCGTGTCATTTGGATGAACTCTGTCGTACGTTAGAATTCCGGATTCGCGGTCCAGAGGATTGTGAGAGCCCACATACTTCAAAAAAGCAGCTCTCATATCCACAAGATCGCAGTGATATTGAACTGCAAGGTCGCGAATGAGGGCAGAGTACTGATCGAGTTCCTGGTCGAGCGGATTTGCCAGATTTCTTTTTTCCCCCACACCCATCGGTGTCACCAGAATCACTCTCATATTTCGCGCCTGCAATTTACGAATGAGCGCGACATAGAATCGCTTAAACTTGACTGCGTCTGTGCCTGTATTGTGTATTTGCTTGTGCCAGACGTCATTGACTCCCACCCAAACCACAACTACCTGGGGATTGCGCGCAAATACATCATCTTCCAGACGCAAGTAGAGATCATAGATTTTATCTCCGCTCACTCCTGCTCCCATAAGCTCAAAGCGATCCGAAAGTCCTCTCTCAGATAGAATGGTCTGCATGCGCTGGATGTATCCACCTTGCCTCACGCCGATTTCAGTGATCGAATCGCCGAAAAAAACAACTCTGGTAGATGGCGGGACCGCAGCCACACGCGCGCAGGAAAGGACGAAGCAGAAAGTGAAGATTACGATTCGAAATCGCATAGCGATCGCTCAATACTAAGCGCGATTCAGGTGAGAGGACAGATCCGATGGTTTGACATCCGTCTGGTCCCCTGTTGCAAGATCTTTTACTCTCACAACTCCTCTGGCCAGTTCATCTCCACCCATCATGAGCACAAATCTGCGGCCTTTCTTATCCGCCGCCTCCATTTGCTTTCCAATCTTTACAGATGGTTCAAGAGATGTTTCTACCAGCACGCCCGCCTTTCTCAAGTCAGATGCGATTTTAAGGGAAGCGTCTCTGCTTTCAGGGAATAGTATAAAAAAACAACCTTTCTTGGGTGACGCATCTGCCAGAAAGCCACGGCTGCGAAGGAACTGTTCGAGTGTTACGTCCCCCAGACCAAAACCAACAGCCGGCAGTTCGTTTTTTCCCATCTGTCCGAGCAACCTGTCAAACCTGCCGCCGCCGCAGATGGCCCTTCGATTTTCCGGGTTCAAATCCTGTGCTTCAAAAATCAAACCAGTGTAATAATCAAACCCGCGAACAATTCCAGGATCAAAGGAAAGGAAAGCAGACTTACCCTGCGCCGATAGTATATCACTGACTGCAGAGAGATGGCCGCCCACGGCTGCATCAATTTCTCCCTTCTGGCCCAGCTTCTCCAGATCTTCAAGCCGGATGGACAGAAAAGAATTTACGCGATCCACGAGCGGACCGTCCGCCGTGCGACGCAATTCTTCCTGGAACGCTTCTTCTCCAATTTTTTCTCTCTTATCCAGCAACCTGCCAATCGATCGCCTGACTTCTTTGTCCGTGTGTTGCACATAAGAATCAAACAATCTACGATCGCTTACGCGAAGAAGAAAGTCTCCCTGCTTCGCACCAAACGCAGTCAATATGTCAATTAACAGACTCAGGATTTCAGCGTCCGCCGCGGGCGTGGCCGGACCAAGCAAGTCCGCATTCAACTGATAAAATTCGCGCAGCCTGCCCTTGCCAGGTCTTTCGTATCGCATGAAGTTCGCGATGCTGTACCAGCGCACAGGACGAATCAATTCCATGCCGCGTGCGGAAACCATGCGAGCCATCGTAGGAGTCATCTCAGGACGGATGGCGACTTCTCTGTCTCCGCGATCCGTAAAGCGATACACCTGGTCGTTTACGATTTCTTCCGATGATTTAGACTGGTAGAGGCTGATTGGCTCAAGAAGAGGAGCCGAATATTCCAGATAGCCGTACGATTCGCACACAGAACGAATCACAGCAAACATTGCATTTCTAAATTGCATGTCCTCGGGATAGAAATCCCGCGTTCCCACATAGGGCCCAGCCATTACTTCGATTCCGAACGAATCAGCTGGATCAATGTGCCCAGTCGTTCCTGATTCGACTTCCTGTATTCTGTGTGCCCCGTTCCCTCAATGTCAATTCCAGCAAGCAATGTCTCATCCCCTACTGCTGCCACGTGGCAAATCTTTCCCTGGAATCTGAGCGGCGCCTGCATCTTAAAAATCAAATCAAACGTTATGCGATCACTGACCGGGAGGTATTTCTTCAAATCGCTGTTGTCGATCTCAATGCCCACTCCTCCCAGCGAGATATCACGGACTTTTTGCTTTTCCTTGATGGTGACCATGTTCACTTCGCGAATGCGTTCAATGATCAATTCAGCTTTTTCGCTGAGGGTCTTGAGTAGCGTATCAAAATCGGTTCCAGTATGCTTCAGAGGGAGATACATGTGTGCTATGAGATATTTCTTTCCCTTTTCTTCCAGGGCAATTGGATAGATTACAAGGGACGCGGTGTCTCCTAGCTTGAGACGAACCTGTTCGAACGTCTTTCCGAGTAGCTTGAAGTACGTTGTGTCCCCTACCGGGATTTCGTATGCGTGAGGATCATTGGTATCCTTGATGACCAGAGTTTCCGTCATGTGCTCAATGGGGCGAAGCCCCAATGGCCGATCTCTGTCCGCAGTCAGAAACATACGTAGGCCTGGGAATTCCTCCGCAAGCTGCTTCTCCTGATCGCGTAGCACAACCTGCGCTGCGATCTGGAGTCTTGCAATGTCAGCTCCCAGCTCATTCTTGCTTACTTTGAAATTCGTAGCGTATACACTTCCTTCTGCCATGGCGAAACGCGGATGCGCGCGCACCACTTTGCCAATACGAGCAAGTGTTGGCATGAGAAGCCAGCGATCGTCCTGAATGTTTTTTACTTCGAAGTCCACTTCAATGTGGCGATTGAGAGTAAGATACAGAGTGACCTGGGTCTGAGCCGATTGCTCGGGAATGGTAAAAAACTCAATTCCTTCAGGCAAGATGTTGCCCATGATGAATTCGACGGGTGGCTCAGATCCTTTCAAATAGAAGGGTTTGCTTCTCAGCTTGTCTCGGAGGATATACTGGATTTTATCTGCTTCCCGCAGCAAATCCCAGTCACGTTTTTTGTCGCGAAGTATCTCCATAGCTCAATTAGACGAATCCGTGGCCTGCGGCGATAGTGCTTGCACAGAGTTATTTATCAAGACTTAATCTCCTGAACTCGACGCGCCTGTTTCTGTCACGTCCGGCAGCTGATGTTTCTGACTCTTCTGGCTCGAGATAGCTCTTGCCCACTGTTATCAGACGCCCGGTGTCAATTCCACCCTCTACAAGAGCGCGACGAACAGATGCGGAACGAATCTCCGATAACTTTTGATTGTATGCCATTGAATTCTGTTCGGGTCCGCGGAAAGTGCGGTCCGTGTGTCCGCGAATCTCTATTCTAAGATCTGGATTCTTTTTCAAAATGCGAATCACCGCATCGAGCTTTCTCTTTTCACTCGGGGAAAGATCGGATGCACCAAGTGCAAAGAATATTCGAAGATTCTCAATGCATTCCGGCAGGTCTCCCTTGCATGGATCTCCAGAAGATGGTTTGAGACGCAGTACAATTTCTTTGAGAGTCTCTTTTTCCTCAAACGATTCAGTTGTTTGTGTGTAGCCCGGAGCATCCGCTCGCAAAGTGAACTTCTCCCCCTTCGTAAGACGCAGCTCAAAATGTCCTTTGTTGTCTGTTGGAATCGTTTCTATTTTTTCTGCGTCTTTTCCTGCCGTTACTTTGCGAAGCCGCGTAGAAGATAGAGGTAGATCTGTAGCAGCATCCACAATTCGCCCGCGGACAATTCTGGATTCTTCTGGATTGGTTTGCTTCACAGGTTCCAGATAAACGATTCTGTGATCCTTTTTGCTGGATGGAACACTTCCGCGATAGTCTAGAAGAATCTCCTGTGGGTAAAACCCAGGTGCGGAGATTACAACTCTATACTGCCTTCCAGTAACGAGAGACTGTTCAAAATTACTCTTTTCTAAATCCTTTGGATCTTTGTTGAATGGCTTGCTATGACGGACTATGGAGTCTTTCTCCCATTGAATCTTCACGGTTGCTTCCAGACCAAGAGGCAATCTGGTAGATGCATCCATGATGAGCATGGAGAATGCAACATCCACTGGATCGCGAAGCCAGTCCGGCAGAGCAGTGCGATACAAATCCAGTCTGCCGGCTGCATCTACGTGCTGGCGCTCGCTTGCGAAATAGGCCCAGAGTCTGTCTTCTGTTATGGTGAAGTATTCATCGTCTCTTTCAGAATTAAAAGGACGACCCAGATTTTCCGCCGCTTCAAAGGAATCTTCTCTGAAACGACTTACGTAAATATCAAAATGCCCCAGACCACCTTCTCGATTCGAACTGAAGAAAAGCATCCCGCGATCTGGAGAAAAGGATGGTGAAATCTCATCCGCCTCAGAGTTGATCTTCGGTCCGGCGTTCACGGGCAAAGACCACTTGCCTGTTTTTGGATCGCGATCTGCGAAATACAAATCGTAGCCGCCATACCCGCCCGGCCGGTTCGAAGAAAACACAATGCGAAGGCCGTCTTTAGAAATCCAGGGCATCCGATCGTCAAAATTAGAACAGAGAGTATCTATCTGGATTGGTTTGGACCAGCGATCGTCGCGAAAGCGAGTGTAATAAATATTGAGCCCGTCGTAACCTTCCCCGCGCGCTTTCGCATCCGACGTGAAATACATTTCAACAGGACTGTCGTTGCGCCAGAGAATCGAGCCGCCGCCATCAAAGCCGTCGGAGTTCACACTGAAGAGTCCTGGCTCTACTCCCACACTTCCCTGAGGACGAAGGATCTTCATCGTATCAGACGCTTCGCCGGTTAGAGGAAAGCGAAGAGGCACAGGAATCGTCCACGAGGAAGCGCCCGTGCGATCCGAATGATTCTTATTATAGGAGAACCAAAAGTTGAAATCTTCCAGGGAGCCCGGACGATCGGACTGAAACACAAGGAAGCTTCCGTCCGGCGATGGAAGCGGATTGGTATCGTCTCCCTTCCAGTTGGTAGTTAGATTTTCAACGGCCGCCTCTGGCGGGATCGTTTCAGAGAACAGGGGCTGCAGCAGGAGGATGCAGACTGTCCATGTAATTGCGCCTTTCTTCAAATCCAGCATCCAGGTTCTTCGCAGATTCGGGCACGAATTGGAACACATCCTCCCACATCCGCTTCGTTTCCATGCAAAGATACAGGAAAAGCTTCGGGTCCACAGATTGGACCTTCGCGCGGATGGATCGGTACATTTCTTCTCGTATCGTCTTAAAATAACGGTACTTTCCGTCCGGTCCTTGAACCATTTCCTCGCGAGTCAGCGTGTCTTCTGGAAAACGTCCCTGAATTACGGTCTTTAGGCCGGGTAAATAGCGAAAACTGCCCAGGGAAAGCCAGGCAACACTGTCTGCCCTCACTGTGGAGAAGATTAGATCGATCAGGTCGTGGTACTGTTTTTCCCAGCCTTCAAAATGAATCACAGGATCCAGATGAAATGCAAGTCTATATCCGGCAGCCTCCGCCTTCCTGGCCGCGGCCAGACGTTCTTCCAGGGTGGCTGTCCCGGTTTCCACTTCCGAAACGATTCCAGGCGGATTGACAGACCAGGAGATCACTGTGTGGCCACGATGATCGAGCCCGAGCAAGCTATCCACGTTTGAGGATTTTGTTTTTAGTTCCAGAGTGGCGTTCGGAAGTTCCGCAAAATGATTCACCAGTATTTCCGCCATCCCTGTGAGCGGTTCGAGCGCAAGAGAATCCGTGGTTTCTCCGGTGCCAATGCGGAAGTGAAACTTTTTTCCATGAATTTTTTTATCAATTTCCGCAAACAAATCATTCGTATTTGCAAACATGGTCAAAAGAGGATTGTTCAGGTAATTTTGAAGAAAACAATAGTGGCAGTCATAGAGACAGCCATATCCAAAATTGATCACAAAGTAGTTACAGCAGACCATGCCGTCCGAGCCAGGGCAGAAGGACATGAACTTACCTGGAAAAGGATAGAGCAACAGAGTGTGTTTGTCTTCTATGTTTCCGTTTTTTCTGAAGTGATTTAGAATCTCCGCTGACTGACTGGTTGTTTCAATTTCCACTCCTGGAAGAGCGCGAAGACGCACGTTGCGCGCGAGAGGAGAATCTGCAACGGATTCATCTATGTAAATTTTCCTAATGAGATCAATGGTTCGCATAAACGACCGGCGCTCACATAAACAAAAGACTGGGTTCAATGTTCACGGTTGTCTTCACAGATTGCGCGATGAAGCAATTTACATGCGCTTCATGAATGAGCCTGATGGCAAGTGCGCGCACCTGCTGGGTGTCCGCGCCACGAAATTTCACGATTGGCTTGAGTGTAACGGTCTTCATCCAGAATTTTCCGGCAGATTCGCGCACCAGTTCTCCCTCGGCATGATCTTCGTAGGATTGAATTTGGAGTTTGTTCTTAAAACACAAGAAGAGATACGTGAGCATCTGGCAGGAAGAGATGGCAGAAACAAATAGCTCTTCAGGGTTCAGGTTGGCCGCGTTTCCCGCAAATGCAGGCGCGGAGGATCCGTGAATTTCCGTTTTCCCGGGAAAACGGATCACATGATCCCGGCTGAAATTCATTCCCTCTCCGCCTGAGAACTCCCAGAATGTTTCTACATCAAAGCGATGGTCCATAGGTCAGTTTATCTCCGGGTTAGGCGAGCGCAACCGATTTGCACTAGAATCGATCCAGACCGACAGATTGACCTGCCATGAGTATGTGAAATCGCGACCGATCCATTTTCTTTTTTAAAATCAGCTGCTCCATGCGCTCTGCTGGCTCATGCAGAGCTTCCTCTGCCAGGATAAACGTTCCCCAGTGAATGGCAAAAAATTCAGACGCACCCAGATCCACAAAGGCCTGCATTGCTTCCTCTGGATCCACATGCACCTCCCGCATAAACCATCTTGGCTTGTACGCGCCGATTGGAATGAGAGCCAGATCAATGCCAGGGAACATTCTGCCTATTTCGGAGAAATGTTCCGCATAACCGGTGTCACCCGCAAAGTAGGCTTTCCATCCATCGTGCTCAATGAGGAAGCTGGCCCACAGCATTTCATTCCTATCCGTAAGACCTCTGTTCGAAAAATGTCTGGCCGGCAAGCAATGAAACGTCATGCCCTCCGCACTGACACTCTGCCTCCAGTCCAGTTCTATCACGCGACGAGCTCCTGCTGATCGCATAACGTCTCCATTTCTAAGTGGCACTATGAATAAAGGATCAAACTTGCCCGCCAGACGAGCGATCGCATCCGTATCCAGGTGATCGTAGTGATTGTGAGAAAGAACCACAACATCCACTCCGGGGAGGTCTTCGATTTCAATGGGCAAATCCACTTCTCTTCTGGGACCTGCAAATGGGACAGGACTGGCACGATTTGCAAAAACTGGATCGAGTAGAACATATTTGCCGCCAAGCTTGAGCAACACAGTAGAATGCCCAATCCAGTGAGCAGATCTGAGATCTGGATGATTGGCTACAAAGGAGGGATCCATGGGAACAGAGAAAAGAGGTAGATCCTCTCGCTTTTTGAATGCGAAAGAAACCATCCATCCCAGAGCATCGAGTGGGCCCGGCTTTGGTTCTTCCATTTTCCACGGATTGCGAAACCCGTTTTCAGTGTGGTGACTTGTATTGTAGTCAGGATGCGTTTGGATTTCAAGATCAGGAGACAGAACGGTGGAATTCACTCCAACAGATTACTGCGCAGTCCTGCCTGCGGCGAGCACATATCCAAGGCCTTCGGCATGAAGACTCTGAATGTAGAGGCGATCTGCTGTCTCTGTTACCCCTGTGGTATCTGGATACTGGCCTGCGGGATCCTGAAGATCCGCGACAATGCGTCCGGATTCATCAAATGCGAATACATGACCGTACGGTTTTGGAACAGGCCAGAGAAAACGTGGGAGCCTCAGTGTGATCTTACGCAGGATTGGATGAGCAGCCGCAAGATCTGCAAATTTACTGCGCGGCCTCGGAAGACCCACCCAGATCTTACCGGAACTGCCTCGCATTAGATTGTCCGGGTAGCCCGGAAGTTTATCCAGGAACACTTCTTTTACACCTTTTCGCGCACCAGAAATCCAGTATCGAAGGATGCGCATCTCACCCGTTTCTGCTACAAATACACTCTCCTCTTTTGAATCGAGCGCAAGACCATTGGCAAAACAAATTCCAGAAGAAAAGACCTTCGCGCGACCAGCCTCCACTTCGATGAGACGACCGGTACAGGAATGCTCCAGTGTATCGAGAATGCTTGCCTCAAACGTTCCGCCGCGAGCGGAGAAGCGCATGCTTGCATCTGTGAAGTATATTTTTCCTGATTTTGAAACTACCACTGCATCCGTAAATTGAAGCGGCTTTCCATCCACCTGGTCTGTGATCACATGAATTTCTTTTTTCGCAGTGACCAGGAGCAGTCCTTTCACTGCATCCGCGATGATCAGGTTCTTCTTTGCATCGAATGCAAATCCAAGAGGACGTCCTCCTGTTTGTACAAATTCTTCCAGACTCGATCCATCCGCCCGCATGCGAAGGATCGCACCTGAATCCACTGCGGCATAAATCCAGCCAGAGTCCACAACCACATGTTCGGGGCCATGAGCGCTGATGGGTAGCATTTTGATATCTGCCAGTTTCTGGTTGGGCGCAAAGGGTCCAGTGTACCCCACATCCGCCTGGGCTACATAGGGGCCTGGATCAATTTTGACTGGAAAAAAAAGCAAGTAAGCAAGAAGGATCACCCCGATCAGTGCCGCATAACGGTATCGAGAAGGTTTCTCCTCTGTTTGCGGTCGAAATGGATGGAGCTCTTCGTAGTTCACGCTTCTAAGCCATTCCATGGTCCTTTCGATTCCTTCATCCAGGGTCACGCGTGGAACAAATCCAAGTGCAGTAATGGCTTCTATAGAGACAGGATGGGGCCTTGTAACAAAGGGAATTGAATCAGCGGACACCTCGGGCCTGCGCCCAAACAGTTTGTACGGGAGAGCGGCCGCCCATGCAACGGCTCTAGCGACATTGTAAGGAAGAGACGGAAGCCGTCCGCGACCTGCTTCTCGGGCCAGTCTTTGAAAGTATTCCCGAAACGTGGTTCTGCCTCCGTCCGTAACGTTATACGCCCTTCCTGTGGCGTTCTTTTCCACAAGCAAAATGACCGCGTCTATCAGGTTGTCTATGTAGACGTGATTCATGGTGCCGTTCCCACCATCCACAAGCATAAACTGGTAAGATTTCATCAGGCGAAACGGACGAATCACCCAGGGAACAGATCCAGGGCCATACACATCTCCTGGGCGAACAATGCATATGTCGAACGTGCCCGGCCTGTGCATCTGCAGAAGTGCAAGTTCTCCCTCGATCTTGGTTTGACAGTATGGATTTTCATTTCCGCCAAACGGACCAGTTTCACGAACCATGGCCGGATAATCAAACCCGTAGACCATAACACTTGAAAAATGAACAAAGAGCTTGATTCCGCTTCTTCGCGCACTTTCCGCCAGTCGAACCGCTCCCTCTACATTCACGCGGCGAAACAATTCAAACGATCCACCCTCTTGCACTAGAGCCGCCGCATTCACAACCAGATCTACGCCTTTCATCACCTGATCTACGAGTGCGCGATCCGTCACACTACCCTGCACATATTCAAACTCGTCGAATCCTCGCGAAGGCTTTGGCCCTGCGTCCAGAATGCGAACCCTGAGACCCAGTTCATGCAATCTGCGCGCCGCATGGGATCCGATGAAACCAGCACCACCCGCGACGAGAGCCGTTTTTCCTTTGAGATTCATCCGCCAAATACTCCGAGGATGTGATCGCGGGCGTGCAATAGATCGTCTGCCATAAAATGTGCCGGAGTAAAATCCTGGTGAGCAGTATGTTCTGACGGGACGGCCACAACATACGCACCCGCTCTTCGCGCAGAAAGGCATCCATTGGCAGAATCCTCAAGCACAGCGCAATGATCTGGCTGGATCTTCAACTCATGCATGGCACGCAGATAAATTTCAGGACTTGGTTTGCCTTCGAGTATTTCATCCGATGGAACAAGTACATCAAAACGATTTCGAATCCCCAGAGTGTCCACGGCCAATGCCAGAAATTTTGACTCTGCACCTGTCGCAATGGCCAGCGCATAGCGCCCGTAAAACGATTCGAGGCATTCAAAGAGCCCTGGCATGGCAGTCAGATCCTTCTCCATGCGCTGCATCATCAGAACATCTCTTTCATGGAGGAGATCGGCCGGTGCATCCACAAGCCCCAGGTCCTCTTTGTAGATTCTCATGGACTCGATTGGTTTTCTGCCCATCATTCGAGCGATGGTTTCGCGGGTAAGAATGGCGCCTCTCTTTCGCGCCATTTCTGTTTCCGTTTCAATGTAAAGGCGCTCCGAATCAATCATCAGCCCGTCCATATCGAAAATGACGGCAAAACGGCGCATGTTAAGCGGGGAGAGTGATTTCGTCCAGGCCGCCTGCTTCTGCAATCACTGCCTGCACTGGTCGCACGGATGCGAAGATGCCATTTTCAAGTACGCCAGGAATGCAGTTGATTGCTGTTTCCATGGAAATCGGATCTGCCACATCCATGGTCGAATCCAGAATAAAATTCGCATTGTCTGTTACAACCGGGCCATCTTTTCCAGACTTGCTCATCCGAATTTCACAGTGGGTTGCGCCAAGCGCCATCAATCTTCGCATCGCATAGCGAGCCGAACACGGAATCACTTCCACCGGCACGGCAAATTTCACTCCAAGCTTTTGCACTCGTTTAGACGAATCTGCAATCACAACGAAGCGGCGACTCATTGCATGAACCAGTTTCTCGCGCGTATGAGCGGCACCTCCGCCTTTGATCAAATACAGGCGAGGATCAATTTCATCTGCCCCGTCGATAGAAATATCGAGGTCATCAAACTGATCTATGGGCAGAACTGTGAGTCCCGCCTTCTCTCCCAGCACCTGACTGGAAAACGAAGTGGCCGTGCACACGATCTGCAAGTTCTCCTCTCTTTTGCGGCGACCGAGCTCTTCTATCAGAAAGGCTGCAGTGGAGCCTGTGCCAAGACCGACTCTCATGCCAGACTGCACGAAAGAGGCAGCGCGAATTCCTGCCGCCTTCTTAAGATCTTGATTTGCGTCTGCCTGCTTCATTGAGAAATCGCTTTGAGTATTTCTTTGGCGGTGGAAAGAATGCTCGATCCAGGTCCAAACACAGCGGCCACTCCCGCCTTTTTCAAGAAATCATAATCCTGCTGTGGAATGACGCCTCCACAGACTACCTTGATGTCGCCGGCGTTTTGCTTTTTTAGTTCCTGAATCAATTCTGGAACGAGCGTTTTGTGACCGGCGGCCAGAGACGACACTCCTACCACATGAACGTCATTTTCCACAGCTGACTTGGCCACTTCCTGCGGAGTCATGAACAAGGCTCCAATGTCCACATCAAATCCAAGGTCAGACAGAGAAGTGGCCACTACATGAGCTCCACGATCGTGACCGTCCTGGCCCATCTTCGCAATGAGAATACGGGGTCTGCGCCCTTTGTCTTTTGCAAATTTCTCCACTTCGGTGCGAATGAGTTTCCACTCTTCATTTTCAGCAAAGTGCGCCGCGTACACTCCAGAAATAGCCTGAATGGGTGCCGCATAACGTCCAAAAGATGTTTCCATGGCGTCTGAAATTTCTCCCACGGTAGCACGAAGCCTGGCGGCGTTGACAGCGAGTTCGAGAAGATTGCCTTTGCCGGATTTAGCTGCTTCTTCGATGGCACCGAGTGCTGCTTTGACAGCTCCTGCATCGCGCGAAGAACGAATCTTTTCCAGACGAGCAATCTGCTTGCGCAGAACATCTGCATTGTCTATTTCAAGAATCTCCATTGGATCCTGCGTCTTCGCGCGATACTTGTTCACACCTACGATAGTTTTATCGCCTTTATCCACCTGGGCCTGATGCCGAGTGGCACATTCTTCAATCTTTCTCTTTGGCATTCCGGAAAGAATCGCCTTTGTCATTCCCCCGAGTTCGTTTACTTCTTTGATCAAAGCCTCGGCGCGATCGACCAGGTCCTGCGTGAGTTTTTCCATGAAGTAACTGCCGCCCCATGGATCAATCACGCGAGGAATTCCAGTTTCCTCTGCAATGATGAGCTGCGTGTTTCGCGCAATTCGAGCGCTAAAATCAGTGGGAAGAGCGATTGCTTCGTCTAGAGCGTTGGTGTGAAGACTCTGTGTGCCGCCAAACACTGCGGCCATGGCTTCGATTGCGGTGCGGATCACATTGTTGTACGGATCCTGTTCTGTGAGGCTTACCCCGCTTGTCTGACAATGCGTGCGAAGGAGAAGAGATTTTTCTGATTTCGGGTTGAATACTTTCATGTGGCGCGCCCAGAGAACGCGTGCCGCACGCAGTTTCGCAATCTCCATGTAAAAGTTCATTCCGATTGCAAAAAAGAAACTCAGCCTGGGTGCAAACTCGTCTATATCCAATCCGCGCGCGAGCGCTGCTTTTACATACTCAAGACCATCTGCGATCGTGAAGGCGAGTTCCAGTTCACAGGTCGCTCCTGCTTCCTGCATGTGGTAACCTGAAATGCTAATCGAATTAAACTTTGGCATGCGATGCGCTGTGTATTCAATGATATCAGACACGATTCGCATGGAAGGATCGGGTGGATAGATGTAGGTGTTTCGCACCATGAATTCTTTGAGGATATCGTTTTGAATTGTGCCGGCGAGTTTGTCCGGACCCACTCCCTGCTCTTCTCCTGCGACAATGAAACAGGCGAGAACTGGAATCACCGCACCATTCATGGTCATAGAAACTGAAATGTCTGCCAGAGGAATGTCGCTGAAGAGGATCTTCATATCCTCGACTGAATCGATCGCAACGCCTGCCTTTCCAACATCTCCTTTCACTCTGGGATGATCTGAGTCGTAACCACGATGAGTGGCCAGGTCAAACGCCACGGACAGACCCTTCTGCCCCATCGCCAGGTTTCTTTTATAGAATGCGTTCGATTCTTCTGCAGTGGAGAAGCCTGCATACTGGCGAATCGTCCATGGGCGATGGCTGTACATCGAAGTGTATGGGCCGCGAAGAAAGGGATAAAGCCCGGGTAGAGATCCTACAGCTTCCTGATCTGTGGCCGCCAGATCCGCCGCAGTGTAAAGGGGCTTCAGCGGAATGCCTTCCGGAGTCATGGTGGTCAGGTCCTGGTCGGTTGTGCCTTTTAGATCTTTTGCAAGTTGCTTTTGCCAGTCTGCGAAATTCGCCATGATGCAGGGATTCTCCCGCGCGTGCGCAAGAAAAGCCGAAAACAGCACGTGTGACGAAAGTCATCATCGAGACCTGACGGGCGTCAAAGACCTGGAGGCGCAAATGTGACAGAATCAGGAATGCAAAGAGCCCGGGTCATCAAATGGCCGCACAAAGAAACTCCAACAAAAGAAGCGGTATACAAAGAACTAGAAATGCACGGATTCCAGGTATACGATCTGCAGACGATTCCGCCCTGGTGCGAGCGTAGCCTGCACACTCATGACTACCCTGAAATTCGCGGAGCAGTGGCTGGTGTAACCACGTTTCATTTTCCGGAAGGTCCGGTTACCATTGAAGCAGGAGACATACTTTTTATTCCAGCTGGAGTTCCGCATTCCCTTAGAACGCACAACGGAAATGAATTCACAGCATACAAAGGCTCGATCAACGGTATTCGCAAAGTCACGGAACTGGGTGACGGAAAAAACAGCGTAGAGTATCTCGCAAAACTAAAAGACGCGCAGTGATTCACTTTGGACAGACAGAGACTTCTCTGATCTGAAGATCATCGTTGTATATGACTCCACTTGAAATCGCGGGCGGAGCATACAATCCAAAATGAGCCTGTTCGAGTACTCCGCAACCTCCCGAGACTGGTGCTGCAGACACAGGCACATCATTCATCCATGCTTTGGCCCAGCCCGTCGCCGGATTTAAGTCCAGACAGATGGAAACCTTGACCCACTGGTTCTGCGGAAACTGCGTTCCACCGTTCGTAGAGCCTGCCTGATACGTCCAGCCGCTCTCCCCCTGGTTTGGTACGTGCATCAAGTGCATGTAATTGCCGCCCCCTGTGCGTCCCAGGTTTCCAACATTCACGAGCACGGTGCGACTCCAGGCATCTGAAGAATCAGGAGTAAGAGTTGCCAGGCTCAGCCACTGTCCGTCGTTGATGGTCATAGTAACATACACATAGAACTCAGTAAAAACAACACCTGACATTCCGCCTGCGGCGGTCTTATGAAGCTGAATGGTTGGGTATCCTCTATGATTGCAGTTTCCAGTGCAGCTTGTTGCAGCGTTGGAAATAGTTGCTAGATGAGAATTGCTTCCGCCATGCACCTGGGCTGTGGAAAGTCCGTGAGTCACAGCACCCTGGTAAGGCGAAGGCGTGATGTAGAAGCCGTTGAAATCGCTTACCTGTTCGAATCCAGTTGTAAACGTTCTGCCTGCCTGAGCACGAGCGGTTCGGAGTCCGCAGGCAGCCACCGCCGCAATTCCGTAATCCTGCGCTAAATCCCCCGCCGTAAACCCGCCTGTTGGACTGCAAGTGAGGAGGAACGCAAGGCTCAAAGGGACGAGCACTCTAACGAAAAGGAAGAACGAACGTGGCATGGTTGAAGTTTGCGACGATCTGGCGAAATGAGTCAAACCGTTTTGTCCGCAATTGCGCTTAACGGGACGCGGTCTCAATCGGATAGAACTGAAACGCAAGTTCGATGTGACGAATTTCTTCTTCCGCGATCTTCGAAAAAATTTCAGCCGTTGTAGGATCAATGTCTTTTAATACGTCATAAAAACGAAGGCCTGCGCGCCTTCCTCTTTGCTCAGAATCTGCGATGTAATGACAGAAGCTCCGCGCGTCTTTACACGACATGAGCGAATTCCAGAGGGAATCGCTTACGGGTCTTTCTACTATGTCAATGTTCAATTCTTTCATGCGACCCAGCAGCCAGTTCATATGGCGATTCTCTTCGGAAGCAAGGTGCAACCATGCACTTCGCAGTGATTCGGGCGCATCTGAATAAATTTCAGCGGCGCGAGCAAAAGCACGCTCCGCCTGCATCTCTGCAAAAGCAGCCGTGCGAAGACGATCTCCGATTCCGTCGATTCCAGGAAGTGGTCTTGGTGCGATGATCGCGCCTGTTTCGACGCGAAAGGGGGCCCACATCAGGCTGGCTTGTCTCTCTTGCGCTCCATGCTCGATTTCTTTTTGTAGAACTGCACCTGCTTCTCCAGTTCTAGAAGATCCATGCAGATGATTTTTCCTTCATCGAGTTTGAGCCAGCGAGACTTCAAGAGTTCCATGAGATAGCGTTCGTCTTTTTGCGGGTCCAGACCAACCATCTTCAGTAGATCCTTTCCGCCGATTTCGTAAGTGTATGCTGCCTTGGCCGCAATCTTAACGTGATGCTTCTCTGCAAGAGTGAGCAGAGTGTCATACAGACGACCCACCGGATCTGTGATCATCAGGTTGGCAAGTTGTCTGTATGCCATCCAGATTCTTTCTGAAAGCAGAGTGATCAAACGCGTGGCAAGCTGTGGCTGCTGCTGCACCATGGTTTCAAAGTTTGCTTTGTTGATGGCAAGCATGGTAGTATTTTCAGATGCGATGGCAGACGCACTGCGGGGCTTGTTGTCCAGAAGCGCCATCTCACCGAATATGTCACCGGTTTGCAAAACTGCGAGCATCACTTCCTGACTATCCACCATCTTTGTGATCTTCACTCTGCCGTTCTGCATGATATACAGTTCACGCCCGGGTTCGTTTTCGCAAAAGATCATATCATCCGGTTTGTACGTACGATTGATCGATGTCTCCGGAATGACTGGAGCTTTCAGAGGCTTATTGAGAGATTGAAGATGAATTTTGGCCTGGCTGAGTTTGTCGCCCTGCGGATTCCACTGTAGATACTTCTGAAACGCGTAAGCTGCGTGATTTGTTTTGCCTTCGCGCATCCAGTGTTCGCCCAGAACAAATAAATGCGAAGGATCTTCCTCAACTGCGTTGCGAAATGAAAGACGCGTAATCGTGTTATCAAATGATCTGAGCTTTACAGAGAAAGATCGAATGATCTTCATCGCAACAGGCGCGTTCTTCTGAATGAGAAGTCCGAATTGATCGTTGTTTACCTGGATGAGAGAGCAGTCAGACAGTGCGACTACAGTTTCAATTCTGGAGTGGCCGGACATGGCGCTCTCCACGCCAAAGAAATCCCCAGGACCAAGGATCTGGGAACTGTCCTCGCCAATGACGGGGTTCTCTTTCTGGGTCTTCAGCTTGCCCTGACGGATGATGAAGAAACTCAGAGCTTCGCGTTTGCCCTCTATGACCACATAGGAGCCCGCTTTAAAGTTGACCATTTGAAAGGACATGGCTTATCTCAGGGGTGTTTCCGGTGGCACTAGTGACAACAAGAAAATCAAGGTTCCTTTGCGTCAAAAACGCCCTGTCCAGGTAATTCCTCTTCCCGAATTGGCTCCTTCTGTTCATTTGTCGGCATTTCGTCTCTATTTCTTTGCTCATTAACGGCAGGCTCAGGCTGATCTGGCGTGTTCTGCGATTCGCTCATCAAACTGAGCTCCACAGACGCCATCCTGGCGACTCCGGAGGCGGGAAAACTCTCCGCCACTTCCTTAAAAACAGACCTGGCGCGGTCGACGTCGCCTGAACGGCGCAGGAGCTTACCGGCACGCAGACAGACTTTGCCGGCACGTTCTTCGCGCGGATACATGCGACAGGTCTCCAGATCCATGTTCACTGCGTCCAGGATCTCTCCTTTTTCGCGCAGTATATCCCCTTCTTCCATACGAACGAAGAAAGTCCTCTCATGGCCGGGAAAGCGGATGCGAAAGTCGCGCAATAGTTCAAGAGCTCGTTCCTTGTAGCCTTCCGCATGCAATTCGACTGCATAACGATAGATATTCTCTGCTTCGCCTGCCCGCTCTTTGGCGAACACAAGCCTGCGTTTGTCTTCCTGTGGCACGTGACGCTCCAGTGGAGCAGAAACGCTCTGCGCGCCCAGGGCTCCAGAGACCAGAAGAAGCAGTAGAATTCTGAGCAAAAGGTTCATGGAACAGCTCGATCAGACTGCCTGAGCGCTTGCCGCGAAACCATGGAACCAGGTCTCGTCTGCAGCACTGATGGATTTGCGCGAAAGACCCATCTCTACGAAGTACTGGCGAAGAATGCCCATGTGAGCTGCTTCTTCGGTTTCAGCGTTCCAGTCGGATCGATCTATGCCCTGGACGATGATTGCGTTTTCTTCCACTTTCTCAAGGAAGTCGGCGGGCTTGCCGTCGAAGATCATGGCTGCGGAAATCAAATCAAAACGAACAGTATCCATGATCGTGCTGAACTCAGAGTCAGAAACTTCGAAATGCTGGCTTGCAATTTCAGTCTGGAAATAATCACCCCAGGTGCGCACTTCAGGGTAGGCGCCATAACGAGCCCGCAGTTCCTCTGCCTGCTGTGCAGATACGTAGTCCGTGGAAGTAAAGCGGTCCACAACTCCGCGCAATTCCACGAGAAGTGCGATCTTACGCGGAGTCAATTGCCCGCGCTGCACCATATCCCCGAGGACTGGATTTAAACCCTGAATTTCGATTTCCATAGAAAATGGATCGGCAGAAACACGGGCGTACCGCTTAGAAAAAACTGCGCGAAATTGACGCTGCATCAGAAACTGGTGTTAAAGCCGGTGCTGTAGATGGTTTCGTCTGTTGCCTTGTAGCTCGATGTGCTGGAATCGAACGCCCAGGTTCTCTTGAACGTAGCCTTTACGTAGAGCCCGGCAAAGAGAGTGTAACCCAGTTCAGCTGCAGCCAGACTTCGATCGTCGTACTGGAATGCTTCCTTATAGTGGTTAAAGCCCTGCTTGGTGTAGTATCCATCCAGGAAAAAGCCTACCGCATTGGGCACATAGAAACCAACGAAAACTTTGGAATTATCTGGGCCAACGTAGTCTTCATAGTTGAGTTCCACGACCAGAGTCTGCAGCCAGTCCATCATTACCTGACCGTAGTAACCACGGACCTTCGTTCCGCCCACTGGCAGACTTTTGAGATACGCGAGTTTTGTCTGATTGGAGGCAGAGGATAGCCCTGAAAAATCAGACACTCCGCGAGGCTGCAGTGCCGTTCTCTCGAGCGAATAGTACTGATCAAAGTAAGTTGGAATGTAATTCGAACTCATCTCGCGATATTCCGGCCGAATGTAGAGCTTCAATGTTTCCATGATTCGAAACTCGAAGTTCACTCCGCCATGAAGGCCTTTGCTCTTGTCAATGTCCTTGAACTTATTCAGGTCCGCGTAGGGAGTCACTTCGAGGAATGTGAAAGGAGAAAGCCTGAACTCTGTGTCCATACCCACGATGGTCAGAGTCTGGTCTGTGGCCGCACGAGGACGCTTATCGTCCGGGTCTACAACCAGATTCGCGGATCCATCTTTTTCCAGAGTCAACGGCGCATTCTTATCGCGCGCGATCGTGTAGCCCAGGGCCCATCTGTTCCAGAAACTCGGAGACCATTTGGATCCCTTGCTACTTTCGCTTTTTCCGGAATCCGCAGGCGCCACAGGATTGGTCGCAGGGTTATTCGCTGGATTGGTCGCAGGGTTATTCGCTGGATTGGTCGCAGGGTTATTCGCTGGATTGGTCGCAGGGTTGTCCGCTGGAACGGCACGCACCTGAGTTTCGCCT
>Ga0268298_10002652_pt1 | contig 19349 bp, 13 predicted proteins | sample WWTPWeurt_MetaG_FD_194462 | JGI IMG/M metagenome (GOLD analysis project Ga0268298, IMG submission 194462) | Activated sludge microbial communities from WWTP in Nijmegen, Gelderland, Netherland - WWTP Weurt | ecosystem: Engineered > WWTP > Aerobic digester > Activated sludge | place...
CCCCGCTGCCGACCTTGTACTTTTCACCAACGCCGGATTCTCCCGCTGCGCGCATCAAACGCGTGATCGTGATCACGTATGACGGTCTGCGCGCGGATGCGGTCGCTGCCGCACCGATGAAGAATCTACTCGGGTTGATGGAGACCGGCGCCCATGCTGCGCCGGCGGCGCGCACCATCAACTACGCGGTCACACTTCCCGCGCACGCTTCGTTGTTTTCAGGTCTGTGCCAGAGCAAACACGGCGTGGATTGGGATGTGACCACCTACTATCGCGGATACTCGAAGGGCGTGGATGTCTGGGACCTGGCTCATGCCGCGGGGCTGAAGACCGTGATGGTCGTTAACAAGGAAAAACTGCGCCAGCTCGCAGAGCCTGAGACCACCAATGTTTTCAAACTGGTGTACGGCATTGAATCCACCATCATGAAGAACGCCATCGACGAACTGCCGGCAGACTTCAGCCTGATGTTCGTTCACTTTGGCAGCGGCGACAACCGCGGACACAAATACGGCTGGATGTCCACCTGGCAGTTGAAAGCCTATCGCGATGGCGACGCAGCGCTCGGCGACCTTTTGACCGCGCTTGATGAGAACAACATGCGCGACAGCACCCTCATCATTGTCACCGCGGACCACGGCGGGCACGGCACCGGGCATGTTGGCACGGTGGATGAAGACCTGCTGATCCCGTGGGTGATCTCCGGGCCGGGCGTGCAGCAAGGTGAGATCACCGTGCCGGTCAGCATCATGGATACCGCGCCCACCATCGCCTACGCCCTTGAGCTTCCATTTCAAAGTGAGTGGGACGGGCTGCCCGTGTATGCCGCCTTTGGGCTTCCCCAACCTTATGTGCATGAAGGCAGGATCTGTAAATAAAATGATCTTTTCAGAATGGAAAATATCTGCGCGCCTTTGGACTCTCGCTCTGTTGATGGTCTTCCTGCAGGGATGCGGCGCTTCGCCGGCTCTTTCACAGCCGATGCCTGATGCCATCGTCACAGCCACTCTGACCCCCAGCAGCACCCCGCCCCCGCCCGCTGATGTTCCCCTCCCCACGATCACCTTCACCCCGCCCCCGCGCATTGACCGCGTCATGATCGTTTCCTTTGACGGCTTGCGCCCCGATGCCATCGCCGAAGCGGAGATGGATAACGTGCTCGCCCTCATGGAAAGCGGCGCGTACACTCTCAGCGCGCAGACCATCATGCCGAGCAGCACCCTGCCTTCGCACGCGTCCATGCTGGTGGGTACCTGCCCGGCCAAGCATATCGTGCGCTGGAACGAATACGTCCCGCAGAATGGATACGCCATCGGCACCGACATCTTTGACCTGGTCCACTCGGCCGGGCTGCAGACCGCCATGGTGGTGGGCAAGGAAAAACTGCGCCAGGTGACCGACCCCTCCAGCACAGACTTCTTCGCCTATGTGGACGGCACCGACAAGATCGAAGATTATTTTTCCATTGATGAACTTGCCATTGAACAGGTGCAGCGCGGATTCAATCTGATGTTCGTGCACTTCCCCGACGGCGACCTGCAGGGACATGAGAACGGATGGATGTCGCGCCAGCAGATCGTCACCTATCATCGGGACGACCAGTCGCTTGGCAGGATCCTGCAAGCCTTGAGAGACAATGCCATGTACGACAGCACGATCATCATCGTCACATCCGACCACGGCGGGCATGATTCCACGCACGGCGAGAACATCCCCGAAGACATGACCATCCCGTGGATCATCAGCGGACCGCGTGTGGTGCATACCCAGATCACGACCCAGGTGCGGACGATGGATACCGCCGCGACAGCGGCCTTTGTGCTGGGGCTGAACCAGCCGTCAGAATGGGATGGCGCGCCGGTCTTTGAGGCTTTCGGTCTGCCAGTGACCGCGCAGTCGCGGGTTTGCAGATAGATCATCAAAAGAGGGGATATTCACAAGGCGGGTGACTCCATGCCTGCCGCCGCATGAAGACTCACGGGGGCTACGTACTTACCGCAGTCAAAAGTTCCGTACCAGATTTCAGCCTTGATTTATGGACATTAAGCGTAATAATAAAAAGAGAATGGGTTCTTGTTTTGTGTTCGCTGCGACGGCTGCTTTTCAGAAAAGGAAGTTCCTATGATGTCTCAACCCCCGCTCGTCATTCCGGTCTTTGACCTCGTGTTGTGTCTTTCGCAGGCGGTGGACCTGGTGAGCCCGCAGGTGGCCGACCATCACATTCGCACGGCGCAGATCGCCTACGGGCTGGGGATGCAGATGAAACTTTCAGACGCCGAGATGCACGACCTGGTGGTCGCGGCAGCCATGCACGATGTCGGCGGTCTCACCCGCAAGGACAGGCTGGACGCGCTCGACTTTGAATATCAGGACCCCTACGGTCATTCGGTGATGGGCTATTTGCTGCTGCGATCCTTTCCCCCGTTCCAGACCCCGGCAGATATTGTCCGTTTTCATCATGTGCCCTGGCAGTACGGCGAAGGCTCCATGTTCGACGGGCTGCCGGTGCCGCGCGCGAGTCATTTGCTGCAGCTCGCGGACCGGGTTGCGATCCTGCTTGAACCGCGGCAGGATGTGCTGGAGCAGGTGGATGGGATCCTCGCAAAGATCCGGGCTCAGGCGGGCGAACGATTCATCCCGGAGCAGGTGCAAGCCCTGGAAGCGCTGGCAGACAAGGAAGCCTTCTGGCTGGACGCCATTCACCTGCAGCACATCAACTTTCTGGGCAGCCGCCTGCACTGGGAGCAGATCGAGATCACAGAGTCTGAATTTCTCGGGCTGACGAATCTATTCCGCCGCATCGTGGACTTCCGCAGCCCGTTCACCGCTTCACACTCCGCCGGAGTTGCCGCCGCCGCCGAGACCCTTTCCGGCTATCTGGGATTTTCACTTGCCGACCAGCGCCTGATCCATCTGGCAGGGTTGATGCATGACCTGGGCAAGCTGGCCGTGCCGGCTGAGATCCTGGAGAAGAAGGGCAGCCTGACCCGCGAGGAATTTGCCCTGATGCGCCGCCACACTTACTATACCTATCATCTGCTTGAGCCGCTCAAAGCGCTGGATGTGATCCGCGTTTGGGCGTCCTTCCACCACGAGCGCATGGACGGTCACGGGTATCCCTTCCATCTCGCTGAAAAAGATCTGCCGCTGGGTTCGCGCATCATTTCGGTGGCGGATGTCTTCACAGCGCTCACTGAAGACCGGCCGTACCGCCCGGGCATGAGCGTGCAGGATGCCTTTCATGTCATGTCTGACGCCGTGCTGCAAAATCGGCTGGACCGCACAGTGGTGGACATGCTGTACACCCATCTCGACGAGGTGAACGAAGTGCGCCGCGCCGCGCAGGCTGCCGCGCAGGATGAATACCGCAGGTTCATCACGACCGCTGAAAAGATGACCCCCGAAACCGAGCTGGGTCTGTATCCCTTTTGAAGTTGAAGACCGCTTGAATCAAGATCCCCGCTCTCAGGCGGGGATCTTTTTTTTTGTTCACAGGTTGAAGATGCGGTGCGATACATCGGGCAGGGATTCGAAAGCCGGTCTGGCAAAGAAGTATCCCTGAAAGAACCGCACGCCCGCCTCCTGCAGCCAGTGATATTCACTGGCGGTTTCCACCCCTTCGGCGATGATGTCGATGTGCAGCCGCCGGCAGATCTGGGCGATGCCGTTGAACACGCTTTGCCGCACGTAATCATGGTGGATGTTGCGGATCAATCCGCGGTCGAGCTTGATGTAGTTCGGCTGGTATTGCACGATCAGCTTCAGCCCGGAGTGCCCCGCGCCGAAATCATCCACGGCGGTCTTGAAGCCGAAGTCTTGAATGATCTGCAGATACTGCAGCAGGTTGCGGTGATCGATCAGGCTTTCAGATTCGACCACTTCGAAAATAATGTTGTCGATCGGGATGCCGCTCTGGATGGAAGCGTGGAAGGTGGCTGTGATGCTCATATCCACTTCGTAGATGCTGGAGGCGGTCAGGTTAAGATTTAACTGGCTGGGGATGTTCAAACGGCTGGCGAGATAAATGGCTTTTCGGCGGCAGACCTCATCGAACTTGAGGAAGTTGTTCTGGGTCACCTGCGCGAAGACCGTGGCAGAAGGCTCGCCGCGCGGACCGCGCACCAGGGCTTCATAGGAGATGATCTCGCGGTTGTGAATATCCACGATGGGCTGAAAGGCGAAGCTGAATTCAAAATTGACCTCGCCCTTTGAGTTTGGGGGTGGATGATTAAAACGACTTTTCATAACGCTAAGGTCTTTTCCTTCCAAGCCACTCGAACACGGCTTTTAACAATGAGGATGCCGCCGGGAACGGCATTTCAAATCATGATACTCAAGCCCCATTGAATCCATAAGCCATAATGATGGATGAATCGCTTTCGCATTTTTGACCACCCCGCGGGCGGAGCGAAGGTTAAAAAAGCCTCATAAAAATCGTTGGATTGGCGTGCGGCAGGCGTAGGGGATGCGTCAAGCATCTTTTGCAGGCAGGTGATAAAGTAGGGACATCTTCTCCTCCTCCTTAGCAATTGCAAGAGCCGGTGTTGGCGCACTGGCTCTTGCAATTTAATGGCAGTGGCTGTTAAGTTAGTTGCCGGGAGAAGTTCTGCGATCGAATTGTTTCCTGATCCCCAGAAAATACGCAACTCTCGTCACCCGCTCTGCGGGCAGGCTCGACCCGGCCGCCGCTTGGATTTCTTTATTTATAAAAAGTCCCCGCTTTTTTCAAGCGAGGGCTTTTTTACATTACCTTAGTGCATCGAACACATTGAAGGATTTCATGAACTCAGACATGGCTTTGTATTCTTCGTTGAAGGGCGCATTCTCAATGTGCATCTCTTCTTCAAAGACCATGGTCGGCTGAGTGTCCGGGTCAAAGACAGTCCATTCAGGCATGTCGCCGCCATTTGGGTCGCCCGTCCTGGCGAAGTTCGTCCAAACAAGGATCGACTGGTGCATGAGGGCATTCCGCGCAGCGTTGTCCTGTTCGTCTCGCGGTTTGCCGATGAAGTCGAACCCAGCCTGGGTGTTGACACTGCCAAAGACGAATGGCAGTTCGGCGCCATGCGGAGATCGGCGGTCCTGACAGGGCTGTTCGGGCAGATTGATCGGATAGTTAAAACGGTAGTAGTACGTGTTGGCAACTTCAGATTGCTTTGATGCCACATTCAGGGCATCGACGCGGAAAGCATAATCATCGCCCATCGCCAGGATGATATCGCCTTCTGATCTCCATACCCGTTGCGGATCCTGGGCGTACAGATCATACAGTTCTTTCAGCTTCGGCTCGATGCCCGGGTCGATCATGGTGAAGAGATTTTCCTTGAGGGTCTGTTCGCAGATGTGACTATCGGGCGTGTCGTAGAACGACCAATAACTCAACTCGTCTGCCATGTTGCCGATCATCAGCTCGATGCCGGCGGTGTTACCGGATGCGATCGCTTCGAGCGGACTCTGCTTGACCACGAAATCGCTTCCGTAGGTGGGAGCAAAAATCAGGTCCGAAAGAGGCGAACCGACCGCGCTCAAGACTTGATCCTGAATGTACATCAAGGCGCGGGTCGGGGCTTTTGTCCAAATGAAGGGAGAGGTGATCCCCGTTTGATCTTTGATGAGATTGGCGATCGCCCGTGAATTTTCAGCCGTGTGCAAAGGAGACCCGCTCATCACGATGGCGCGTTTGAACAGGTCTTGCGGATGTTCGGTGCCTAGCAGGGAAAGCAGGCTGGCGCCCCCAGCCGATTCGCCAAAGACCGTGATGTTTTGCGGGTCGCCGCCAAAGGCGGCTATGTTGTCTTTCACCCAACGCAATGCAAGGATCTGGTCTTCGATACCGGCATCGGCACTGCCTGCATACTCCGGGCCGCCGATTGCTGAAAAATCGAAGAAGCCCAATATGCCCACCCGATAGTTAATGGTGACCACGATCACATCGCCTTCTTTGGCGATGACGCTGCCGTTGTAGAGATCCTCCTTGCTCGAACCGCCAACGAACCCGCCGCCGTGGATGTAGACCATGACGGCTCGCTTCTCTTGCGAATCGGACGGCTTCCATATGTTCAAATACAGACAGTCTTCATTGTTCAATTCTTCGTTCGGATCGTCAATGACCACGGGGTCATACGCCTGCGGGCAGAACGCGCCAAACTCATAGGCGTTGAAGGTCTTCTGCCACGGTTCATGCGCCACCGGTGACTTGAACCGCAGGCTGCCGACTGGCGGCTCTGCGTAAGGGATTCCCAGAAAGACATCCAACCCATTTTGTGTAAATCCGCGGACGGGACCGCTGGTCGTTTGAACGTCTCCCGTGGCGACACTATCTTTGGGCAGTGTCTTCACATCGGGCCACAACTGCCATGCCGCCAGGACAACGATCACCATCCCCACGATCGAAAAAAGCTTCTTTTTCATCCATACCTCTTTCAGTCGAATTTACCAATATAAACCCCGGTCATGTCGGTACTGATGCGCTTTGTGAGAAACTCAAATGGATTGACATCCTCCGCTCGTAAGTATGAAGAAAAAATGTTTCTATTTGATTTGAAAGCATTACTTTGATCCTCCCCGCCGCCGCGGACCGCTCCGCGCCCTACCGCCCTCACCCTTCCCGAAGCCGATACCACCATCTTGCGAGAATATAATAAAGAAGAATCTGTTCTATAATCCAACCGTCGAATATTCGGGAACACATTTTTAGAGAGCAACATGAAATTAGAAGTTCACACGCCTGCATTTCCGTTAAATAAGTTCGTCAATCATTTCATCTATCATGAAGGCTTCAATCCTGTTCACAGCATGGATCGTTTCCTGCCTGACGGGAATGCGGAATTTATTATCGAGCTGACCGATAACCCCAAACACATCTATGACAACGAGACCCTGACCGAACTTCAAGCCTGTCGCCACGCCTGGGTCAGCGGTGTTAGAACGCAGCCGATCACCATCCCCGCGGGCAGAGACAGCCGAATGTTGATCGTGGCTTTCAAGAAGGGGATGGCTCATCCGTTTTATGATTTCCCAATGACCGAGCTCGCGGACCTGGTGGTGGATGCCGACCTGGTCTTCGGTCAAAAAGTCCACGCTCTCAGAGAACAGCTGCTGCACTGCAATTCGATACGGCAGATGTTCTTGCTGGTCGAAAAATTCCTGCTGGGGCAGGCGGGCGACCTGCTCCACGCCAACACCCCGTCAAAGTGCATTCAATATGCCATCTCCAACATTACAAACCAGCCAACCGTTCTGGAATTTCAACAGCTCAGCAGGCAGATAGGATATTCCCAAAAACATTTTATCGACCTGTTCAAGAAACAGGTCGGCGTGCCTCCGAAACAATATCTCCGGATCATTCGCTTTCAAAAAGCGATATTGGAAATAGAAAACAAGGCATCCATTCACTGGAGTCGTATCGCCGCGGAAAGCGGATTCTACGACCAGGCACATTTCATCAATGAATTCAAGGATTTTTCAGGCTTCACTCCGAACGAGTATATAAAAAAGAAGGCGGAAGATCCCAATTACATCCCGGTTGGTTAGGTAAATTTTTTCCAATACCGGGACCGTTGTTTTCCATAAAATCACTCCATAACAACAAGGAGAAACTTCATGGAAAACCTATACATTAACCACATTGCTGTTTTTGTCTGTGCCATTCTCAACCTGGCGCTGGGGGCGTTATGGTACTCCCCCGTTCTTTTTTATAAGGGATGGTCGCAAGAGACAAACCTTGGCGAGGAACAACTCGCAAGATCAAACCCCGCCAAAACCTATGGGCTGGCTTTTCTCTTCGCGCTCGTCATTTCCTACAACCTGGCTTTCTTCCTCGGAGACGCTCAAACCAATGCCGTGTGGGGCGCAACCGCCGGTTTCCTCGCGGGCTTTGGCTTCTCCGCGCTGATCTTTGCCATTATCGCCCTGTTTGAACAGCGTTCATGGAAGTATATTTTCATCAACGGCGGTTACATCACCGTGTACTTTACGTTGATCGGCTTTGTGCTTGGAGTATGGCGCTAGGGCGCGGACCGGACCTCATGTTCATAAAGATCACATTATTGGTAGTGGAGTTGTCGCTCGTTGGCATCTATGGCGCATTCGGCTTTGCAAAAACGTTTCGCACGCAAAAGGTGAAGGAACAAATGCCCTGGGCCGGAAACCGTTCGGAGCATTTCATCCGTTTTATCGGTGTATCGGAATTGACCGGTGCGCTGGGTATTCTAGTGGTTATGCTCACAGACGGTCTTCAATGGCTGGCTGTTTTGGCGGCAGGCGGGTTTACACTGATCCAGATACTGGCGATCTTCACGGAGCACCTGCCAAGGAAAGAGTACAAAGTACTGCCCTTCAACCTCATGCTGCTCGCGTTTTCGGTGTTCATGCTCGCTGGCTATTTATAGGAGACATTATGGACGGGAAGTTTGGACAGTGGTTCATGGACGGCGGTCATGTGATCGTTGGGCTGGTGGTCATACTCCTGTCAACGGCCATTCACCTGGCCTTCGTCAGAGAACGGAACTGGCGGCTGGCGGCTGAACTGCTTTTGATGTATTCGATGGGTGTTTCGGGCTTCAAAGGCATCTTCGGCGGATTCGTCATGCACTATTTCTTTGCAGATGAAATGGCGCGTTCGATCGGATGGCCTCCGGGAAATCCGTTTCAGACCGAGGTGGCGTTCTTCAATCTTGCGGTTGGCATCCTCGGCGCGCTCACCTTCTTTCGCAGGGACTTCTGGCTGCCGTTCATCATCGTTTCCACCGCGATGGGCTGGGGCGCTGGCTTTGTTCACCTGACCGATATGCTCGAACACGGCAATTTCGCAGGCAATAACGCGGGTCCCATTCTGTATGCAGATATCTTCATGCCGATCCTGCGCATTGTCTTGTATATAATCCATCGCAAGAATCAGACCCGAGAGAACAAAGGAGATACGCATGGACAGTAAACATTTGACAGGCAAGCCCGATGCAGACGCTGTGAATATCACGCCGTTAGCCCACGAGGCGGTCATTGATGCGCCGCTGATCGAGGTGTGGAATGTTTGGGCGACCAGTGCAGGGCTGCGGGCATGGATGGCGCCTCATGCGGAGATCGATCTGCGCGTGGGCGGGTTGATGCGGGTGAACTACAACCCCGAGGGACAGCTCGGCGACCCTCAAACCATCATCAATACGGTTCTATCCTTTGAGCCGCAAAGAATGATCTCGATCAAAGTGGTAAAGACGCCCGAGGGATTTCCCTTTCCGAACGCGATCACTCAGATGTGGTCGGTCATTTATTTCGCGGAAGTTGATTCCAAAAGAACTGCCGTTCGCGAGGTGAGCCTCGGTTTTACCGCCGACCCGGAATCGCAGCAGATGCGGAAGTATTTCGAGCGCGGGAATTCCGCCACTTTGGATGGATTACAGCGGTATTTCACAGGGAAGACAAAGTAGGCAAAGGCGAAGCCCCTGCTTTAAGGGGCTGAGCTCACGCCTGCTTCATAAGAAAGCATGGGATTTCTGAACCCACCTCATCATTCCCAAAGAGCAGGGGAGAAGGGGCAGGGATGCGTTGCCCATTTTTGAGCCTCCTACGAGCCTGAAATTGAGGTTTTGCCCCCTGCCTTGGGGTGGCGGGCTGAAAAATGAGAATCGAAGGATGAACGAAGGATGATCGAAGGATGACTATGGGAGCACAATGAGCAAGAATGAAAGGGGAGTTATGAAAGGGGAATGATGAATCCACCCTAATTTTCTCAATTCGCTACCCCGCCCTCGTAAACCGACTATACCGCCACTCCAACGCTTCCCTGCTGGGATAGTGACTCTTCGAACTCGGCAAAATTAGCGTGGACTTGTGCAATCCCTTCAAGCCGTGCTGCAAAACGGGACCGTCTTCCTCTTCCAAAATATCTGCGCGGACTTGGATAACGTAATCGGGAGTTACACCGATGATAAAGGCATCGTAAGCGGAATGATGCAGCTTGCACAGCGACAATCCATTATCGATCGTGGACTTACCTTCGGGCATATTGTCTGGAATGATATGAGCGGCATCGAGCAATTCACGATGTTTCAAACAGCACAAAGTCCATTCTCGTCCGAAAATCCGTGACGCGAAGCGGTCTTTTAACCAACTCTTCCCTCGCATATTTGGATTGGCTGTATAATATCTTCAAGTAAATCAATTCAGGATATTTTCAACTATAGCCATTGCAATCCGTAAATAGCGGGTAATAAGGAGTTTGCCATGTCACCAAAAACAAGTTGGAAAGATGTAATTGCAGAACGACAGAAAGAAAGTTTCGTTGGTCGTAAAGATTACATCAAGCAATTCACTGATAACTTTGCATCCGACATACCAAATTATTTACTATTCTTTGTCATCGGCGAGGGAGGCGTTGGTAAAAGTACTTTACTAAAACAATTTGAATCTGTTGGCAAGGACCCAGAGATTGATGCTCTCGTTATTATTTGCGATGATGAACAATCCTCTCCTGTTGCTGCAATGGGGTATATTGCTGAACAGTTAGCCAAACATGACATAAAATCAAAAGAGTTCAACGAGCAATACAAAACCTACCGCACACGGCGAGATGAGATAGAGTCAGATCCAAAAGCACCACGTGGGGCATTAAATCTTGTTGTTCGTGGAATGACTGACTTTGCAATTAAAGCTGCGCGCCGCGCCCCAGGTATTGGGGTTTTTGCTGAGTACGTTGACGAGAAAGAAGCAGGTGACGCATTGACTCAAGGGGTCAATTATCTTGTTGACCGAATTGGAAACAAAGACGAAGTTCAATTGTTACGTGAGCCTGAAAAAAATCTCACACCACTATTTATAGAGTTGATCAATGAGGCATGTAACAATGCCCGTTTGGTGCTTATGTTCGATGTCTTTGAGCGTACTCGTGAAGCACTCGAACCGTGGCTCTTGGAATTTCTAGATTTCAAGTTTGGCGAATTTGACACGGGAACAACATTTGTAATAAGTGGGCGTGACACTGTAGATCAACGCTGGACACAAATAGCAAGTTCAATCTGTTACATTACACTCGAACCATTTACTCTTGATGAAACTCGCTCTTATTTGCGATTCCGAAAGATAACAAACAAACAGCTTGTTGCACAGATATTTGAAGACACAGGAGGGTTACCAGTACTTGTTGAGTTGTTAGCAGGCACAAACCCCAAACCTGGCTCGTCACTTCCTGACATAAGCAAAGATGCGGTCAAACGGTTTTTGCAGTGGATTCCCGAAGAAGAACGCCGACGGGTTTCTTTATTAGCTGCCGTACCTCGTACTTTCAATTTAGATATATTGAGTGCAACGCTCGGCAACAATGCAAATAATGACTTTAATTGGCTATCTGTACAGAGTTATATTCGAACAAGTACTACACGTGGATGGTTTTATCACGAAAAGGTTAGAGAATTGATGCTGCGATATCTCAGGAATACAAGCCCAAACGATTTAATAACCGCCAATGAACTGCTTGCCAACTTCTTTAAAGCAGAACAAATAAAGATGGGGCTTGAAATTAAAGAGACATATGACAATGAAATTTGGAAAATTCTAGAAATTGAGAGAGTTTACCATCTAGTCTGTGAGCACCCAAAAAACAATGTAAAAGATTTAATAAATACTTTTCTTGAGTCGTTTCGCTGGAAGAGGGGCATTGCAGAGAGAATTGTAGAGATTTGCCGTCAAGCATCCCGCGAAACTGGGTCAAAAGAATTAGCAAAAGCGCTTGAAATATTAACTAGTTTTTATCAAGCCTATAAGAACAATGAATTCGAAAATCTTATTTCCCAAGCAAAATTACTTTCCCAATACAGTAACCTGAGTTCAGTTGCAGAGTCCGTTTTACTTAATCGCCGCGGGGAAGCATTTCGGCATCTAGAAAAAAACAAAGAAGCGCTAATGGATTTTGATCACGCTATTTCGCTTGATAGAAATTATGCGTGGGCATATGCTAATCGCGGTATCACCCATAGGGAAATGAAAAATTACGAATTAGCACTATCAGATCTGAGTTGTGCAATTAAACTGGATGAAAATAACGCGTCATTGGTAGCAATTCGCGGGGAAACTTATGAAGCAATGAATGATCACGAGAATGCGATTTTAGATTTTGACCGCGCAATATCCATTAATGGAAAATATGATCTTGCCTATGCTAATCGTGGGGTTTCCTTTTTTCAGATGGGAAAATATGACAATGCATTAAGTGATTTGAATCGTGCAATAGAACTTGATAAAGATTATCACTGGGCATATGAAAAGAGAGGCATCGTATTACGCAATCTAGAGCGCTACGAAGAAGCCATAGATTCATTGACTAAAGCAGAAGAGACCAGTGCAACATGTGCTAACTGTCTTGCTGAACGTGGAATAACATATCAAGTTATGGGACAACTAAACAATGCATTGGCAGATTTCAACCGTGCTATTGAATTAGAAGATAAATTTGCAAGTGCCATTTTGCACAGAGGGATAATCTATCAAGCGCTGAATAATTATGAACAGGCTTTATTAGATTTCAACCGCGTAATCGAACTAGATGAAATCCACCAATGGGCGCTCGCTCAGCGAGGATTCACTTATCTTCGAATGGGAAAGCTTAACTTAGCGCTTACAGACTTTGATTATGTTCTGAATTTAAATTTGGACAACGAGACTGCACATTTCGTGCATGAGCAAAGAGGCGTAGCACTTAGAAGACTCAATCGACATCAAGAAGCAATTGAATCGTTGACAGAAGCAGAAAAATTATTTGACAAATGTCCAGTCTGTATCGCTGAACGAGGTGTCGCATACCATTTGTCAAAAAAATACGAACAAGCTTTACGTGACCTTGATCGCGCAATTGCGTTTAATGAGAACTACACATGGGCTATTGCATGGCGAGCTGAAACATATAGGAACACGGGAAGGTACCAGCAGGCTTTGGCTGACTTCGACCTTGCCATAGCCCAAAACGAGAAATATGTATGGGCGATTTCTCAGCGTGGATTGACATATTTTCAAATGGAAAAACCTGAGCAGGCAATTATTGACCTCACCAATGCTATTGCTATTGATGATAAAAATACACAGCCTCTAACACTTCGTGCTCAGGTATATCGCCACCTTGGCAAAAACGATGAGGCGCTTTTAGATTTTGATCTTGCTGTTGAACTTGACAACAAGAACGAGGACATAATTGCACAACGTGGATATAACTACCTTTCAATGGGAAAATATAAAGAAGCATTAAAGGATTTTGACAGTGCAATATTAATTGACGAGAAATTCCATTGGGCACATGAACAAAGAGGAATTGTTTTACGCAATCTAAAAAGACACGAGGAGTCCATTGTTGCGTTAACTTATGCTCACGAATTAGAATCTACATGCTTTGCCTGTGTAGCCGAACGTGGAGAGACTTATCGACAGTTTGGACAACATCAAAAAGCACTGGCAGATTATGATCAAGCCATTGAATTGGGTTTCGCCAAAGATAAGGGAGCATGGCTTCAAGGCATAACTTACCGAGATATGGGTAATTATGAAGAAGCAATTAATAAAATTGACCTTGCTATAGAGTTGGGCGAGAAAAACGCACCCGCCTTTGCCAGTCGTGGAGAAGCATATAGACGGATAGGTGATTTTGAAAAAGCGCTTTCAGATTTTAACCACGCAATTGAGCTGGATGATAAATTAGATTTCGCATTTGCATTTCGTGGAGAATTACATCGACGTTCAGGAAATCTTGAACTTGCAATTAAGGATTTGTCCGTAGCAATTGAATTAGATCCTGAGCAAGATATCTTTGCGCGTTCAAGGCGAGCTATCGCCTATCATGCATTAGGCGATATAGCTTCTAGGGATTCTGATATATCTAGAGTTATGGAAAAGGAATCAGAAGTTGAAACAAACTTCTATGAAAAAGCAGTGATGTCCGTGTTAAACGGTAAACATGAACAAGCAATCCAATTCTTGAAAGCTGCTTTCAAAGAATATCCAGCAGATAAACTTTACGCTCAAAATGATGATGCACTGAATCCGTTAAGTAATATTCCTGAGTATCGGGAAACAATGAGTGCAGGCTAACAGCCAAAAGAATGCCCCTCGAAACCGAACCAACCTCCCCCGTAGCGTGAAGCGGGGGATTTTTTCATCCCCAATTCCCAAACTACCGATTCCCTAAATCCCCACCCCCTTCATCTGATACAATACGCCCCGTCCAGTTCTTGCGTTGAGCCTGTCGAAACGACTAATCTCTAATCATCCAATCTCAAATATCGGAAAATACCATGGCAAACGAATCCTTAGTCATCTACTCCATGAACAAAGTGGGGCGACTCATCCCCATCAGCAACAAAATGATCCTGCGCGACATTTCGCTCGGCTTCTACTTCGGCGCCAAGATCGGCGTGCTCGGTCTTAACGGCGCGGGCAAATCCACCTTGCTGCGCATCATCGCGGGCATCGACAAAGACTACATCGGCGAGATCTCGCAAGCCAAAGGCTACACCTACGGCTACCTCGAGCAGGAGCCCAAACTCGACGAAACCAAGACCGTCATCGAATGCGTCAAAGAAGCGGTGCAACCCATCGTCGATATGCTCGCGCGCTTCGATGAGGTCAACGCCAAATTCGCCGAACCCGACGCCGATTTCGACGCCCTCGTGGCAGAGCAAGCCAAACTGCAGGAAGAACTCGACAAGCACGACGCCTGGAATCTCGACAGCCGCCTCGAACTCGCCATGGACGCCCTGCGCTGCCCGCCGTCGGATACGCCCATCAAGGTCTGCTCTGGTGGTGAAAAGCGCCGCGTCGCCCTCACCCGACTCCTGCTCACTGAACCCGATGTTCTCCTGCTCGACGAACCCACCAACCACCTCGACGCCGAATCCGTGGCGTGGCTTGAACATCACCTGCGCGATTACAAAGGCACCGTCATCGCCGTCACCCACGACCGCTACTTCCTAGACAACGTCGCAGGCTGGATCCTCGAACTCGACCGCGGCTACGGCATTCCCTACAAAGGCAACTACTCCTCCTGGCTCGAACAAAAACAAGAGCGCCTGCGCCTCGAAGAAAAAGCCGAAAGCCAGCGCCAAAAGACTCTCAGCCGCGAACTCGAATGGATTCGCATGGGCGCCAAGGCACGTCAGGCAAAGGGACAAGCCCGCGTCACCGCCTACGAAAAATTATTGGGGCAAGAAGCCGAAGCCCGCCGCGAAGAGCTGGATATCTACATCCCGCCTGGTCCGCGCCTCGGTGATCTCGTTTTTGAATTTGATAAGGTGACCAAGAGCTACGGCGACCGCCTCATTCTCGACGGGTTTTCTGCCTCTATTCCTCCAGGCTCTATCGTCGGGATAATTGGTCCCAACGGCGCAGGCAAGACTACCCTGCTCAAGATGATCACAGGCAAAGAGACTCCCGATAGCGGCACCATCAAGATCGGTGATACCGTCAAATTCTCATACGTCGACCAAACCCGCACCCTCGACCCTGAGAAAACCGTCTACGAAGAAATTTCAGGCGGCGCAGAAAATCTTGAGCTTGGCAAACGCAAAGTCAACGCACGCGGCTATGTCTCATCCTTCAACTTCGCAGGCTCCGACCAGCAAAAGAAAGTCGGCATCCTCTCTGGTGGTGAGCGCAACCGCGTCCACCTCGCCAAGACCCTCACCGAAGGCGCCAACGTCCTGCTCCTCGATGAACCGACAAACGATTTGGATGTGAACACTCTCCGCGCTTTGGAAGAAGCCCTCACCGAATTCGCAGGCGTCGCCTTAGTCGTCTCCCACGACCGCTGGTTCCTCGATAGAATCTGCACCCACCTCATCGTCTACGAAGGTGACTCGGTGGCGAAAATGTACATCGGCAACTGGTCTGACTACGAAACCATGATGACCGAAAAGTTTGGCAAAGATTTAACTCCGCATCGAGTGAAGTATAGAACGTTGAAGAGATAACGGATTCCATTATTGGTAATTTATCAAAAACAGAGGGATTATGACAAAGAAACGCGTAGTCGTGTTAGGCGCCGGATTCGGCGGATTGGAACTCAGCTCAATTTTATCGGATATGCTGGGTGATGAATTGGAACTGACGTTGATCGACAGGAATGATACGTTTTCTTTTGGCTTTTCCAAGTTCGATGTAATGTTCGGCTTCAAAGCGCCTGAGGAAACGCGCATTGCGTATCGTAATATTAATAAGCGCGGCGTGACATTTCGCCAGGAGACAATCACCTCCGTTGACCCTGTGATGCGGCGCGTGACAACCAACAGAGCCGCATACGATGCGGATGTGCTGGTTGTCGCTTTGGGTGCCGATTACAACATGGCACACACACCCGGTCTTGCAGAGGCGGGCAATGAGTTCTATTCATTTGCAGGTGCCGAACATTTGCGCAGCGTTTTACCAACATTTAACAAAGGACGCGTCATTATCGGCGTTACCTCTACACCATTCAAATGTCCGCCCGCGCCAAGCGAAGCCGCGTTGCTGATGCACGATTATTTAACGAAGCGCGGCATACGCGAAGAATGCGAGATCAGTTTGGTGATGCCCTTTGGCGTGCCAATACCGCCCTCCCCCGAAACGTCAGCGGCGTTATTATCAGCATTCAAGGAACGTGCCATCAGTTTTATTCCAAATCGTCTTGTCCGCGCATTGGATGGCGCCCGGCGCGTTGCCATTCTGGATAATGGAGATGAGATGCCGTACGACCTCTTCCTCGGTGTTCCCAAACATCGAGTGCCGGATGTAGTCGCCGCGAGCGGCATGACAGAAGATGGTTGGATCCCTGTGGATACAAAAACATTGAAAACGCGTTTTGAAAATGTGTATGCGATCGGTGATGTAAACAGCGTTGGGACTCCAAAAGCGGGCGTGTTTGCCGAAGGCGCGGCGCGTACAGTCGCTGCTGAGATCATCGCCGACCTAAAAGGCGGTCAAGCGGATGCATATCGCGGCGTGGGAACTTGTTACATTGAATTCGGAGCACAGCATGTGGGCAAAGTACAAGTGGAGTTCCTCGCCGGTCCACCAACGGGAAGTTTTACCGAAGCATCGCTTAAGTTAGCAGATGAGAAGAAGGAATTCGGCTCAAGCCGCAGAGCAAAGTGGTTTGGTTTGAAATAATCTTCCTGGAAGCGCGGCAAATTCGGCAGGGATTTGACTCCGCATCGGGGGAAGTACCGCACGCTGAAGAGATAAATTCATCCCCATAGGGGCGGAGCTGCAAAGCGCCCGCCCCTTTTTTGTTTGTATAATTATCCTTGGGGGACGCTGTGCAGCGTTTTGCCGCTGCAACTCCAACACACAGGCAACCCATGGACTGATAAATTTATTCCGGTAAGAGCGGGGTCCCTCCGCTTCTTTTATGTAACTGTCCGCAAAATGTTGTAAACTGTATATAGTTACCTTCTTCGTATCCCCTTTATTGTTATAGCAGAAGGATGGGATAAAAAGCTGCCCACAATGAATGCTCTACTTAAATCCTGGTTATCTGTCCCTGTTTTCCTGCACGACGAAGATCAAACCAAAAAGGCAAAGATTCTTCACCTGCTTCAAATCAGTATGCTTGTTACATTGTTGCTGGCTTTCTTTGGTGTGTTTGTTATCTTCGTAAACAAAACTCTCACGCTGGCTCTTATCATTGCCATGCTGGTATTTTTATTGGCTTCCTACTGGCTGTCGTTACGAGGACATTTTTTTGCAGCCAGTCTATTATTTGTGAGCGAGTTGTGGGTCGTATTTTCCATCATTATCTTACTTACAGGTAGATTTAACACATCCTATGTCTCCTTGCATCTGGCGGTCGTTGTCATGGCAGGTGTACTTTTGGGGATGCGCCCCACCATAATTTTCAGCCTGCTGAGCATTCTCTTTGGGCTTGGGTTGGCAATTCTGGAATCTGCGGGGTACCCCCTTACCCGTCATTTCCTGGTTCAGCCTCTGGCAGGCTGGTTCACATGGGTACTTTCCTTTATCCTGATATTGACTCCCCTGACTCCCACGATACAAAATATTGTCCGCTCGATCGTTGCCTTGCGCGACAAGCAGCGCTTCATTGAGAGTATTCTGGCTGCCACACCGAATATCATTCATATTTTTGACCTGCAAGAGCGGCACAGCATATTCTCAAGCCGCAGTTTGCTTGCCACACTGGGGTATACGCCGGAACAATTCCAGTCGACAGATGGCGCCGATCTGCTTCACCCGGAAGACCGCATGCAGCAAGCGAACCTGTATAAACTGGCGGAAACCGCGAAAGATGGCGAGACCTTAACGGCTGAATACCGTATGCGTTCCAGCAGCAATGACTGGCACTGGTTTCTGGAACGGGACATGGTATTCGAGCGCGGCGCCAAAGACGAGCCGCAGAAACTGATCGGGATCATTATCGATATCACCGAGCGCAAGCAATTGGAAGCTGAACTTGAACGGCTGGCGACCATCGATCCATTAACCGGGGTGCTCAATCGCCGCCAGTTGGTCTCTTTGGCAACGGTCGAACTTGCACGGGCTCACCGCTATGGGCATCCGACATCTGTGGTCATGTTGGACATTGACTTCTTCAAGAAGATCAACGATACCTATGGGCATGTTACTGGAGACAGTGTGCTGGCGGGACTGGCACACCTATTGACCGAGTTGTCTCGAACCAGTGACCTGGTGGCACGCTTCGGCGGCGAAGAATTTGTACTCATCCTGCCTGAGACAAACTTGATTGATGCCCAAGAGGTTGCTGAACGTATCCGCCAGAAAGTTGCCAATACTCCATTCGTCGTAGATGGACAAGCCATTCGGATTACGGTCAGTTTGGGCGTGACGAACAGCGAAAGAAGCGGGCAGGATTTTGCATCCCTGCTTAAGGATGCAGACCACCTGTTGTACCAAGCCAAGCAATCGGGAAGGGATCGGGTTGTCTCTCGTAACTAAAAAATTCATACACAAGATCTTTATTGTTGGCAACCCACCGGGATGACGACCGGGAAATTCGGCAAAGACCTCACTCGCATCCTGTGAAGTACAGAACACTGAAGAGATGGTTAAATTCTACGTTTGCCCTTGCATAGTTTAGACGGAGGCTTTCATGGATAAAAAATATGAGATCGTCTGGCGCGACCCACAAAAAACGGTTTTGAAGGTTAATTACCAGCCATCCATTGACTGGTCCGATGGCTTATCGGCGAACATCGAAGCCATGGCTGCCATCAGGGAAGTGCAAAACGATGTCCTTTTATTTCATGATACTTCGCAAAGCACCATCGACCTGCTTGGCTTCGGGAGCGTCCACGACCTTTTCTACAACAAATTACCCCGCCCGCCGCATAACTTGAAAATGATCGTTGTGGTCTTTCGTAGTC